>Ga0209909_100137_pt1 | contig 121711 bp, 116 predicted proteins | sample FECB22metaG_FD_188302 | JGI IMG/M metagenome (GOLD analysis project Ga0209909, IMG submission 188302) | Cyanobacterial communities from the Joint Genome Institute, California, USA - FECB-22 (SPAdes) (version 3) | ecosystem: Environmental > Aquatic > Thermal springs > Hot (42-90C) > Microbial...
AGGGCGTCGGCCCGGGCGGCGGCGGCGGCGAGGTCCTCCGGCCGGTCGACGAGGCCGGGATCGTACACCACGTCGAGGCCGGCGAGCTCGGCCGCGATCGCGGCCTCGTCCATGAACTCGCTGATGATGACCTTGGGCATGGTGAATCCTTCTCAGGTCGCCGGCACGGCAGCGGGGAGGGGGCGGCGGAAGGCCGCCGCCGGCTCGCGGGCGGGGATCGCGTCCGCGGCCTCGCCGTCGTCGTCGAGGAGGTCGAGGTTCGGGGTGATGCGGCCGTCGAGCACCGCCCGGGCGTGGGCGAGGTCGATCTTGCCCTCCCAGCGGGCGATCACGAGGGTCGCCACCATGTTGCCGACCGCGTTGGTCACGCAGCGCAGCTCGTTCAGGATGCGGTCCACCCCGATGATCAGCGCGATGCCCGCCACCGGCAGGAGCTGCGAGGCCTGGAGCGTCGCGGCGAGCACGAACAGGATGGCGCCCGCCACGCCCGCCACGCCCTTCGAGGTCACCAGCGCGATGGCGAGGATGCCGAGCTCCTGCTCCCAGGTCAGCGGCACGTTGAGGGCCTGGGCGATGAAGCCGATCGCCATGGTCAGGTAGATGCACGAGCCGTCCATGTTGAAGGACAGGCCGGCCGGCATCACGAGGCCGGTGACGCTCTTGTCGACCCCGAGCCCGTTGAGCTTGGCCATGATCCGCGGCAGCACCGATTCCGAGCTCGTGGTGCCGAGCAGGATGAACAGCTCCTCGCGGCTGTACCGGAACAGCTTCCACAGGCTCAGGCCGACGTAGAAGCGCATCACGCCGCCGAGGAAGACCGCGATGAACACGATGAAGGTCAGGTAGAGCGAGACGATCAGCATCCCGTACTGGGCGAGAATGCCGAGCCCGAACTTGCCGATGGTGAAGGCCATCGCGCCGAAGGCGCCGACGGGGGCGAAGTGCATGATCAGGCCGACGACCTTCATCAGCACGTCGCCGAAGGCGTGGACCACCTTGAGCGGGAACTCGCCGCGCCGGCCCAGCATCGCGAGCCCCAGGCCGACGAGCACCGAGAAGAACATCACCTGGATCAGGTCGCCCTTGGCGAAGGCGTCGACCGCGCTGTGCGGGATGATGTTGGCGACGATCTCCATCGGCGACTGCGCGTGGGCCTTGCTGGCGATGCCGGCCACGAGCTTGGCGTCGAGGCTGTCGACCGTGGCGTTCACGCCATCGCCCGGCCGCAGCAGGTTGACGAACAGGAGGCCCGCGGCGAGCGCCACCGTCGTGGCGACCTCGAAGTACAGGATGGTCTTCAGGCCCATCCGGCCGACGCTCTTCATGTCGCCGACATGCGCGATGCCGACCACGACCGTGCAGAAGATGACGGGGGCGACGATCATCTTGATCAGGTTGATGAACATGTCGCCGAGGATCTTGCAGTCCACCGCGAAGTCGGGCGCGACCACGCCGACGCCGATGCCCAGCGCGATGCCGAGCAGAACCTGGCCGTAGATCGACCGGAGCAGCCTCATGCGTTCCTCCACTGTGACGGGACGGAGGCCGCCGCGGTTTCGCCCGCAGTCGTGCGCTCCCTCGTGGTCCTGAACCCCGTGGCGTCGGGGCGGCACCCGCGGACCGGTTCGCGGTCCGCGGGCGCGGGACGTGTGAGTCGGCGACTCGCGCGTCAGGCGCTGCGGTAGAGCTTCGTCATCACGAATTCCCGGTGGCCGAGGGACTCGGCCGCCGTGAGCCGGCCGTTGGCGGTGCGCACCACCATGTCGATGAGCGCGTCGCCGGCCTGCGGGATCGTCATGTCGCGGGTGAGCACGCCCGACACGTCGACGTCGATGTGCTCGCCCATGGTCCGCACGGTGCGGGGATTGCCGGTGATCTTGATCACCGGGACGATCGGGTTGCCGATCACGTTGCCCTGGCCGGTCGGGAAGGTGTGGACCACGTAGCCGGCCGCCGCCATCAGGGTCACGCACTCGGCCGCCGCCGAGGACGTGTCCATGAAGTAGAGGCCGGGCCCTTTGGTGGGCGCCTCCGCGGGCTGCAGCGCGTCGATGAACCGGCACGCGTGGCCGATCTTCTCCAGGTTTCCGAGCGCCTTCTCCTCGATCGTCGTCAGGCCGCCCGCGATGTTGCCCTTGGTCGGCTGCGAGTCGGACAGGTCGTCGGTCTTGTGGGCCTCGATCACGTCGTCCTGGTAGGCCTTCCACATGGCGTACCACTTGTCGGAGACTTCGGGACTGATCGCCCGCTCGCGGCACAGGTGCTCGGCGCCGGTGATCTCGGAGGTCTCGCCGAACACCCCGTAGATCCCGTGCGGGATCAGCTTGTCGTACATGTTGCCGACGGTGGGGCAGGAGGCGAGGCCGGTGGTGGTGTCGGACTCGCCGCACTTGGTCGAGACCCAGAGGTCGGCGATCGGGCATTCCTCGCGCTGGAGCTCGGTGGCCCACTGCACGAAGCGCTTGGCCTGGTAGCTCGCCTTGGCGACGATCGCGATGTCGCCGTGGCCCTCGATGCCGAAGCCGACGACCGGCTTGCCGGTCCTGGCGATGCCCTCGACCACGCGGTTGGTCCACTGGTCCTCGATGCCGATCACCACGACGGCGGCGACGTTCGGGTTCGAGCCGATCCCGATCAGGGTGCGGAAGTGGAGATCCAGATCCTCGCCGAACTGGAGCCGGCCGTAGGCGTGGGGCAGCGCCATCGTGCCCTTCACGTTGTTGGCGACCGCCTCGCAGGCGGCGTTGGACAGATCGTCCAGCGGCAGGAGCACGACGTGGTTGCGCACGCCGACCCGGCCGTTCTCCCGGCGCCAGCCCATGAAGGTGGCGGCCGTGTAGTTCTCCGAGGCCCGCTCGGTCGCGAGCGCCTTCGTGGCGAACTGATCGGGGGCACCGCCGACGAAGGGGGTGGCGATCTCGTGTTCGAGCTGAGCGGCTTCCTTGAACATCGTCACCTCACCAGCGCTTCGTCTTGACGTTGTGGACGTGGACGTGCTCGCCTTTGGCGACGTCCTTGATGACCTTGCCGATGTCCTGGCCGTACTTGATGGCCGTGTCGCCCGCCTTCAGGTCGGTGAGCGCCACCTTGTGGCCGATCGGGATGTCGTGGCGGACGGCGACCTCGAAGGTGCTGTCGTTCTCGGTGACCACCCCGAAGGCGTCGGTGTTCGCGCTCAGGCCCTCGATCACCGCGACGGCGACGTTGTCGTGGGGGGAATGGGCGAGAAGATGCGGCTTGCGGTGCCCCGCGCCGGACGCGGCGTGGCTGCTCATGCGGTCCTCCTGACGGTGGTCGTCGGCTTCTCGGCGGCGACGAGTCTTATATAAGACGTATGATATTGCGCTCGTCAACGGCCGATCGAGGGGCGGAGGTGATTTCGCGGGCTCGGGGGACGGCACCGCAGGTCGCCCGCCTCGCTCAGGCTTCCGGGCCCGCACGCCTCTGCCGGACATCAGGCCCCCGCGAGACAGGCGTAGGTCCGTCCTCCCTTGCTGGGCGAAGCGAGGGAGAAGGGGGGCCTGGATCGCGCGCGAGGGTGCCTCCTGTCCCGCCCCACCTCCGGCTCCTCCCCATAAGGTGGAGGAGAGCGCGTGGCGGCCGGTGGGGTGCGAACAGGAAAGGCCGCGCAGAGGGGGGCGCGCGATATATCCGGGTGGCCCGTCCGATCCGGCGCGCGAGTCGCGCGCCTTGCCCCGGGCGGCAACTCTTATATAAGATATATGCAGATGAAACCCGCCTCCGGCGGGAGACGGGCCGGGAGGACGAGGATGGCGGGTGCGCGCGCGGATGGCCTCGGCCCGGCCGGGCACGCCCGGTGAACGAGACGCTCCTGCTCATCCTGTGCGTCGGCTGCGCCGGCGTGATCTCGGGCCTGACGGGCTTCGCCTTCGCGCTGATCGCCTCGGGCACCCTGCTGTCGATCCGCACACCCGTCGAGGCGACCGCCCTGGTGCTCGTCTGCAGCATCCTCTCGCAGGTGATCTCGATCCTGCGCCTGCGGACCTGGCCGCCGCGGGGCACCGCCTTCGCGATGATCCTGCCGGGCCTCGTCGGCGCGCCGATCGGCATCCACCTGCTGCACGACCTCGATCCGCGCTGCATCAAGGTCGCGATCGGCGCCTTCCTGGTCCTGTACAGCGGCGGGGTCGCCCTGCTGCGCGCCGACTACCGGGTCGGCTTCGGCAATCGCTGGAGCGACGGCGCGATCGGCTTCCTGGGCGGCGTGCTGGGCGGCATCGCCGGCCTGTCCGGGGCGCTGCCGACGGCCTGGAGCCTCGTGCGCGGCTGGGATCCGCGCACCCAGCGGGCGGTCTACCAGTCCTTCACCCTGGTGATGCAGGTCTGGGCCCTGACGATCCTGGTCACTCTCGACCCGATCCCGCCCGAGCTCGTCGGCGACCTCGCCCTGGCGCTGCCGGTGGTGCTGGTGAGCGTGCTGGCCGGGCTCGCGCTGTTCGCGCGGATCGACCAGCGGCGCTTCCGCACCCTGGTCCTGGCGCTGCTCGCGGCGATCGGGCTGACCACCACGGCGCTGGCGCTCCCCGGCCTGCTGCAGGGCTGAGGCGGCCGCCGCGACGGGTCAGCTCCCGTCCCGGGCGTGGACGCCCGCGAGAAACAGGTCCTTCCAGCTCTCCGGCCGGCGGCGGATCGTGCCGGTGCGGGCCATGAAGGCGGCGACCTTGCCGACCGCCCGGGGCGTCGCCGTGAAGGAGACCTGCGGGTCGTTCAGGATCTCGGTGATCAACCCGGCATCGCTCCCGTCGCGGGCGAGCCGCACGTAGGCGCGCGCCGCCTCCGACGGGTCGGCCGCGATCGCGGCGAGCGCCTCGTCCAGGGCGGCGCCGAAGGCCGCGACGACCCGGGGGCTGGCGCTCGCGAAGGAGCCGGAGGTCCAGACAACGTTGAAGGTCGAGGGCTCGCCCAGCACGTCGAAGCTGTTCAGCACCGTGCGGATGCCGGGCCGGCGCAGTTCCAGCTCCTGGATCGGGGCGGCGGTGAAATGCGCCGTCACCTCGGTTCCTCCGAGGAGCGCCGCCATCCCGTCGGGATGCGACAGGGTGACGGTGAGCCGGTCGAGGTCGTTGCGGCGGGCCGCGCCGAGTTCCTTCTCGGCCGCCATCTGCAGGAACATCGCCTGGACCGAGACCTTCACGGCGGGGAGCGCGATCTTGTCCCGATCGGTGAAGTCCGCGAGCGTGCGCACCTTCGGGTTGCTGGTGTTCATCAGGAGCGGCATGCTGTTCATCGCCGCCACGCCCTTCACGGCCATGGCGGTGCCCTCCGTCTTCGACCAGAGCAGCACGAGGGGCGGCACGCCGCCGGCCGCGAACTGGATCTGCCCGGAGAGCAGCGCGTCGTTCATGGCGGCCCCGCCCGCGAGGGTGAGGTAGCGGGCCTGGAGCCCCGCCACGCCGCGGGCCATCGCCGCCTTCTGGAGCAGGCCCTGCTCCTCCATCAGCATCAGCGGCAGGTGGCCGAGGCTCGGCTGACGGGCGATCGCCACGGCGCCGGCCTCCTCGGCCCGCCCCGGGACGGGGCTCGCCAGGAGCGCCGCGGCCCCGGCCAGAACGTCGCGTCTGCGCATGATCCCCTCCCGAGCCGGCTACCACGCTCGAACACGTTCCTCGGGGACGAGCGCGACGCCCCCTCTCCCCGCGCGCGCCCCGCCGTCCGTGAGGGACGCGAAGGCGTAGCCCGAGCGGCGGGGAGGGGGCGATCCCGGGGGAGCCTCGTCCTGAATCGCCCCCTTCCCCTCGGCTGCTGCCTCGATGCGCCGACGACAGGGTCGTCACATCCCTCGCCCCGCAAGCGGGGCGCAGGGAATCTCAGCGGCCGTCGCCGGTGCAGGGGACGCGGTGTGAGTTCAAGGACCGACTCCCTCAGCCGGGGCGGCGGATCACCGGCGCCGGCACGCTCTCGATCATCACGTTGACGCAGGCCGGCAGGCCGCTGGCCTGGGCCGCCTCCAGCGCCGCCGGGAAGGCGGCCGCCTCGGTCACCAGCGCCCCGAAGCCGCCGAGCGCCTGGACCACCGTATCGTAGCGGGTCGGGAGCAGGTCGCAGTGGCGCGTCCGCTCGGGGCCGTAGCTGCGCAGCTGGATCTGGTGCTCGGCGTTCCAGCGCGCGTCGTTGCCCACCACGGCGATGAACGGGATCCGATAGCGCACGGCCGTGTCGAACTCGGCCATGTGGAAGCCGAAGGTGCCGTCGCCCAGGACCGCGACCACCGGGGCGCCGGGGCGCTCCAGGGCGGCGGCGAGCGCGAAGGGGATCGACGCGCCGATCGTGCCCGATACGCCGTTGATCAGCCGGCGCCCGCCGCGGACCAGGGCCTGGGGCCACTGCCCGATCTCGCCGCCGTCGCAGATCAGCGTGCCGTCGGGGTGATCCTCCAGGAAGGCCGCGACCGCCCGGCACAGCTCCACCGGGTGCAGGCGCCCTTCGATCCCGCGCAGATCCGCCCAGGCGGGCGGCCGGTAGGCGAGGGCGGCCCGCGCGTCCCGATGCCAGGCCTCCCGGCGGGGGAGGGCGGTGGCGCGCGCGGTCAGCGCCGCCACCACCGGCCGCGGATCGGCGAGGCCCGAGACGGCGAGGCGGTCGGCCGGGGCGCGGGCGAGGAGCGCCGGATCGGGATCGACGATGGCGAAGCGGCAATCGGGCGCGAGGGCGGGCGCCGCGCCGAAGCGCAGGGTGAAATCCAGCGGCTTGCCGAGGAGCACGAGGAGGTCGGCCCGCGCCAGCACCTCCGCGAAGGCGCCGAGCGCCGGGTCGTTGATCCCGCGCGGGCTCTCCATGCCGACGACCGGCAGACCGAGAGATTCCTCCAGCGCTGCCATCGCGGCCCGGCCGGAGCCGTCGCACAGGGCCGGACCGCAGGCGATCAGCGGCCGCTCCGCTCCGGCCAGCGCGGCGAGCAGGTCGGCCACGAGATCCGGTGCCGGCTCGGCGACCCGCAGGGCGGCCACCGCCCGGTCCGGGATCCGCACCGCGGCGGCGGGGACGGCCGTCTCCAGCAGGTCGACCGGCAGGCTCAGATGGACCGGACCGGGCCGCCCCTCCCGGGCGATCCGGAAGGCCCGGGCGAGGTCCGGCCCGAGGGAAGCCACCGAGCCGGCGGTCCAGGCGGCCTTGGTCATCGGCCGGGCGATGTCGGCCTGGGCGAGCTCCTGGAAGGCGCCGCGCCCGAGCTCGGAGAGCCCCGCATGGCCGGAGAGCAGCAGCACGGGGGAGTCCGCCGCGAGCGCCGTGGTGAGCGCCGCCGCGCCGTTGGTGTGGCCCTGCCCGCCGGTCACCAGGGCGACGCCGACCTCGCCGGTCAGCCGGCCCCAGGCATCGGCCATGTGGACGCAGGCCGCCTCGTGGCGGACGTGGACGAGGCTGATCCCGGTCTCGAGCAGCGCGTCGAAGACCGGCATGATGTGGTTGCCCGACAGGGTGAAGATCCGGGTGACGCCGAGCGCCTCCAGGGTCCGGGCCACGATGTCGGCGCCGCGCAGGGTCTGCATGGCGGGTTCTCCTCAGGCGGCGGCGTCGAGGAGCGAGCCGCCGGGCCGCACATGCGTGAAGTGCACCGGCTCCATCGCGAGGTCGAGCGCCCCGCCGCGCTGGCGGACCACGGTGTAGTGCGAGGTCGCGAGATCCGAGGCTTCCGGAAAGTCCTCGCGGAAATGGGCGCCGCGGCTGTCGGTGCGGGCGAGCGCCGCCCGGGCGATAGCCTGCGAGACCAGGACGAGGTTCTCGAGGTTCAGCCGGTCCATCCAGGTCAGCGCGTAGCGACGGTCGCCGTCCGGCGCGCCGGCCCGGGCGACCGCGTCGGAGAGCCCGTCGAGGGTGGCGAGCGCCCGGGTCAGGCCGGCCGCGTCCCGCAGGATGCCGACATCGGCCCACATCGTCTCGTAGAGCGCCTCGCGGATCTCCGGCAGCGACTCCGCCGGCCGGCCGAGCGGCCCGTAGGCGCGGGCCAGGCCCGCCTCGACGGCGGCGGGGTCTGGGTCGGCGAAAGAACCCTCGCGCCGCACGGCCCGCGCCATGGACTGGCCGGCCAGCCCCCCGAACACCGTGGAATTCGCAACGCCGTTGCCGCCCAGCCGGTTCGCCCCGTGGACGCCGCCGGTATCCTCGCCGGCCGCGAAGAGGCGCGGCAGCGCGGTGGTGCAGTCGACCGCGAACCGGAGGCCGCCCATCATGTAGTGGGCCGTGGGGATGACCTCGACGAGGCCGCCCGCGAGGTCGAAGCCGCAATCGGCGCAGCGCTCGACCATGCCCTTGAACCGGCGGCGCACGTCCTCGGGCCCGAGATGGCTCATCTGGATGTGGACGCCCCCGCTCGGCGTGGAAAAACCCTCGCGGAGCCGCCGCATGATCGAGCGGCTGACCACGTCCCGGGTCGCGCGCTCGGCCCGCGGGTCGTAGGCCTCCATGAAGCGCTGGCCGGTGGAATCGAGGAGCCAGCCGCCGGCCCCGCGCAGGCCCTCCTCCAGCACCGTCCCGGTCATGCGGGTGCCGGCGCCGGCGAGCAGCCCGGTCGGGTGGAACTGCACCATCTCCATGTCGCGCAAGGGCAGCCCGGCGCGCAGCGCCATGGCGAGCCCGTCGCAGGACTTGTCGCCCGACGGCGTGTGGTACTTGTACATGGTCGGCCCGCCGCCGGTGGCGAGCAGCACGGCCTTCGCCCGCACCAGCTTCGGTTCGCCGGTGCGCATGTCGAGCATCAGCACGCCCGCCAGCCCCGATCCGTCCCGGGCCGGAATCAGTTCCAGGGCGCGGTGATCCTCCAGGCGGCGCACGTCCCGGCACCAGACCTGCTCGGACAGGCGGTTGATGATCTCGATGCCGGTGAGGTCGCCCTTGTGCACCGTCCGGTCGAAGGTCTGGCCCGCGAACGCCTTCTGGTGGACGCTGCCGTCCGGGTTGCGGTCGAAGAAGCAGCCGAGCTCGGTCTCCAGCTCGCGGATCCGCACCTGCGCCTCGGTGACGAGCGTCCAGGCGAGCGCCTGATCGTTCAGCCACTTGCCGCCCTCGATCGTGTCCATGAAGTGCCGCTCGACCGAGTCGCCCGGCGCCAGCGCCACGTTGTAGCCGCCCTGGACCATGCGGGTGCAGCCGCACTTGCCGAGCAGCCCCTTCACCGCGACGGTGACGTCGAGCTCGGGCGCGACCTTCTTGGCGTGGAGCGCGGCGAACAGCCCGGCCCCGCCGGAGCCGAGGATCAGGATGTCGGTCTCGACCTGCGCGGGGCTCATCGGGCGTCCTCGAGGGAGGCGATGACGGCGTCGCGCCGGGCGGCCACGTCGCGCTGCACGTCGGCGAAGAGCGAGCCGCCGTGGGAATCCATCCCGACCAGCAGCGGCCCGAAATCGCGGATCGCGAACTGCCACAGGCTCTCGGGGTGGAGGTCGTCGAGGTCGACGTCCACGATGGTCTCGATCCAGGTGGTCTCCAGCGCCGCCGCGCCGCCGACGATCGCCAGGTAGGCGCCGCCGCGCCGCGCGAAGGCGTCGAGGGTCGCCGGACCCATGCCGCCCTTGCCGACGATGAGACGCACGCCCTCGCGCGCCATCAGGGCGTCGGTGAAGCGCTCCATGCGCATCGACGTGGTGGTGCCGATGCAGAACGGCGCGTAGCCGACCGGCGCCGCGTTGGAGACCGGGACGCGGTGGACGTTCGGCGCGGTGTGGATCACCGCGTGGCCGTTCAGGTCGAGCCGGGTGCGGCGGTCCCGGTCGAACATGTGGATCAGGGTGGCGTCGCGGATGCCGAACAGCCAGCGCCGCAGGGTGACGGTGTCGCCGATCCGGAGCGCCCGGATCTCGGGCTCAGTGGCCGGCAGGTCGAGGACGTGGTGGGCCACGGGGTACTCCTCAGGTCAAAGGCGTGGTGCGATGTCTCCGGGCGCCCGGAGTCCGCTTCCGCTGCCGCCGCGGATGTTCACGGATCGGCTTGTGCGTGGCGCAACGGGCCCCCTCTCCCGTGCGGGAGAGGGTTGGGGTGAGGGATCAGGTCCTTCGGGAGAGGTCGCACCCCTCACCCTGTCCCTCTCCCGAACGGGAGAGGGGACCCGCGCCCCCGTCGCGAAGCGTATCGATCCACGGCTAACCCAGAGCATCGCCGCTCACTCGAACGCGATGCCGCCGGGCGTGAGCGTCGCGCGGGCGCGGCGGGCCGAGTGGCACTGGATGTTCACCGCGACCGGGTTCTGGGTGATGTGGGTCGCGGCGAGCTCGACATGGACGGCGAAGCTCGTCGACCGGCCGCCGAGCCCCTGCGGGCCGATGCCGAGCTCGTTCACCGCCCGCGACAGCTCGGCCTCGATCCGGGCGCCGTCCGGGTCGGCGCAGACCGAGCGCAGCGGCCGGGTCGCCGCCACCTTGGCGAGGTGCATGCACAGGTCCGAGGTGCCGCCGAGCCCGACGCCCACGATGGTCGGCGGACAGACCCGTCCGCCCAGCTCGATCATCCGGTCGATGACGAAGCGCTTGGCCGCGCCGATCCCGTCCGAGGGCAGCAGCATCTGCAGGAACGAGCCGTTCTCGGAGCCCGAGCCCTTCGGGATCATCTCGACCGCCACGGTCTCGGGCCGGTCGTCGAAGTCGATGTGGATGATCGGCACCCGGATGCCACAGGAGGTCTGCGCGTTCCGGCGGGTGATCGGGTGGACCACCGAGGAGCGCAGGGAGAAATCCTTGGTCGCCCGCTCGCAGCCGCGCCGGATCGCGGCCTTCAGGGCGGCGCCGTCGAAGCGCACGTCGGCGCCGATCACGACGTTGTAGATCGGGATGCCGGTATCCTGGCAGAGGATGTTCTTCGTGCGCTCGGCGACCGCGACGTTCTCCACCATCGTGTCGAGGATGGCGCGGCCAGTGGCGCTGGTCTCGGTCCGCTGCAGGTCGGCGAAACCCGCCTTGATGTCGGGCGGCAGGATCTTCAGGGCGCGGACGTAGAGGTCGCGGCAGACCTCTTCGAATTCGCGGATGTCGAGATCCATGGCGGGTCTCCGCTGGTGAGAGGCGATGGGCAGGGGTGCGGATCAGGCCCCGCTGAGGAGGAACAGGAGGCCGATCGCGAAGGCGGTCGCGAGACAGCCCGACACGACGCGGGCGTTGCGCTCGCGGAAGCGCAGCCACTCGATGGCGAGCACGCGCAGTCCCAGCGCCATGTGGACGGCGAGCGCGCAGACGAGGCCCCATTCGGCCGTGCGGACGAAGCCGTTATGGGTGAGGCCGAGGAAGCGCTCCAGCCGGTCGGCGCCCTGGAGCGCGGTGCCGAGCGCGATGAAGTGCATCGGCAGGAACAGCGCCAGGGCGATCCCCGACAGCCGGTGGATCAGCGCGGCGGCGAAGCCGGGCCGGCGCAGGGACGCGCGGGTGATGCCGGTCCGCCCGGCCGTGCTCGCGGCGGTCCTCATGCCACGTACACCGCGAGTGCCGCCCGCAGGCCCAGCCCGGCGAGCAGGGCCGAAAGGGCGATCATGGCGACGTCGAGGGAGCGGCCGCGCCAGCCGGCCCACTCGCGCAGGACGCTGCGCAGGCCGATCGGGGCGTGGATCGCGGCGGCCAGAACGAAGACCGCGTAGAACAGCAGGAAGGCGAGGTTGCCCTGAGTCCGGCCCAGGATCTCGCCGGCCGTGAGCCCGCCGCGCACCGCGTAGACGATCGTGCCGAGGTGGACCGCGACCGTGACCGCGAGGATCGCCGCCGTGCCGCGCTGGGCGAGGTACAGGAGCGGACTCATCCGCGCCTCCAGAACCGGCGCAGCGCCGCCTTGCCGGTCTCGCGCTTCAGGCCAGCGATCGAGAAGGTCGGGCTCAAGCCCTTCGGGCAATGCTCGGTGCAGCTCATGTGGCTGTGGCAGGAATGGCAGCCGGCATCGCCCGCCACAGCGGCCAGACGGCCGGCGCCATCCCGGTCGCGGACGTCGTTGACCAGCGTCCACGCCCGGTTGAGGGCCGCCGGACCGAGATAGTCGGGATTCCAGGTGACGAGGTCGCACGCCGCGTAGCAGACGCCGCAATTGATGCACTCGATGCCGGCATCGACCTCCTGGCGCGCGGGCGACTCGGGCTCGACCGTCGCGAAGTCGTCGGGCGGGTTCTCGCCCGGCTCGAAATAGCCGTGGGCGCGGCGCCACTTCTCGAAGAAGGGCTCCATGTCGACCGCGAGGTCCTTCACCACCGGCAGGTTGCGCAGGGGCTCGAGCGTCAGCACTCCGTCCGGCGCCACGGCGGCGACCCGGGTGCGGCAGGTCCAGCGCGGGCGCCCGTTCACCGTCATGCCGCAGGAGCCGCACATGCCGACCCGGCAGGCGAACCGGTAGGCGAGGGTGGGGTCCTGGTCGCGCTGGATCTCGGTGACGACGTCGAGCACGGTCTGGTTGGCCCGGCGCGGCACCATGAAGGCCGCGACCGCCGCGCCCCGCCGGATGTGGACCTGCAGCGCCGCGCTCGCCTCCGGCGTGACGGCGGCGCGATCCGCGGCCGCCGTCACCGCGTGGCCTCTTTCGGCGCGCCGCTGCCGGTGGCCGGCGCGGGGAAGAACAGCTCATCCTCGCTGGCCGCGGTGGCGGAGACCAGCCCGGCCCGGTTCATGTAGGCGAGGTAGTCGAGCATGCGCTGCGGCTTGGTCGTCCAGGCGTTCTGCGGCGCGCGGATGAGGGCGACGGCCTCGTCCTGCGAGAGCTTCGACCCCTCCGCCTTGATCCAGAGCGCCGCGGCCCGGGCGGGGTCTTCGCGGATCAGCGTCAGGCTCTCCTCCAGCGCCGCCCGGAAGGCCGCCGTGACCTTCGGATTGTCGGTGACGAACCGGCTGGTGGCCCAGACGAGGTTGAAGGTGTGGGGGCCGCCCATCACGTCGTAGCTGTCGAGCACCTTGCGGGCGCGCGGATCCTTCAGCTCCATCTCCTGGAACGGCGGCGAGCCGAAATGGGCGGTGATCTCGGAGCGGCCGCCCATCAGGGCGGTCTGAGCGTCCGGGTGACCCATCGAGACGGTGAGCGGGTCGAGCTTGCCCTGCTGGCCGGGCCCGAACGCCTTCTCGGCGGCCATCTGCAGGGTGATCGCCTGGATCGAGGTCTTGGCGGTCGGCAGCGCGATCTTGTCCTGCGGCCCGAAATCCGCGATCGACTTCACCGCGGGGTTGGTCGTCACCAGCCAGAGCGGCATCGCGTTCAGCGCCGCCACGCCCCTGACCTTGATGTTGGCGAGCGTGCGGCCCCAGATCGTCAGGAACGGGCCGACGCCGCCGGAGGCGAGGTCGAGGTTGCCGGAGAGCAGGGCCTCGTTCATCCCCGAGCCGCCGGTGAAGCGCAGCCACTCGGCCTTGACGTCGAGGCCGCGCGCCCTGGCCTGCTTCTCGAGCAGGCCCTGCTCCTCCATCACGGTCAGGGGCAGGTAGGAGATCCCGAACTGCTTGGCGAGCCGAACGGTCGAGACCTCTGCCCGGGCGGCGCCGAGGGCCCCCCACAGGGCCGCGACCGTCCCGACGAGCCGGATCATGCTCCGTGCCGTCATGGCGCTCCTCACCTGTCTGCGCGCCGATCTTGCGAGTTGTGCGACTTCGTCGGCGTCGGGTCGAGGATACGCTCCGGACGAGGCCTGTCAATAATCATGTATCATATATATGACTTGTTCGCGGACCGTCCGCGGCCGCACCGAAGCGCGCCGTCGGTTGTGCCCGGCACGACGGGACCGCGGGCCAGAGTGGCAGAGGCTGACCTGTGCGCGCGCTGGCGCCGACGGGTTGATCGACGTGACCGGCGGAAGGTCCCGCCCGCGTCCCGGTGACACCCGCCGGGTCGGTCGCCGGTTCGCCTCAGACTTCGCGACCGGCCCGTGGGATTCCGCATCGTTGAGAGCCGGGCGCGGCGTCGGGGTCTGCGGCCGCCCGCTCCCGATGGAGCGTCGCTCGGCGCCGATGCGCCGCCACATGCGTCCCTCGACCAGGATCGCGCGTGAGAGTGTTGGGTCATTTACAAGACTGGGGGCGGCAAGTCAGGATCGTGCCCTCGGTCTCCGGGACGCGGCCCCGGGGCGTGCCGGAGCGCGGTCCGCGGGCGGCACCGCGCACCCCGCGCCGGGAAGGGACGGTCATCGTCCGGCGCGGCGCACCGCTCAGGGCGCCCGCAGGCCGAGTTGCGACTTGTCGGTGAGGCGGTCGTTGCGGAACGTGAGCGTGATGTTGGCGCCGTACGTCCCGCGCCCGGGCCAGGAATAGGTCGCGCGCCGGACCCGCCCGACGGTCAGGTGCGAGACGCGGCGGCCGTCGCAACCCAGACGGGCGCGCACCTGGCGGTAGGTCATCCCCTTCCCGAGGGCGGCATAGTGCGCATGGTCGACGCGGCAGTGCGGCGCCGCGGCCCCGGCGGCCGGCGCCGGGAGCAGTGTCGGAAGCAGTATCAGAACGAGCGCCGGCACGAGCGCGATCGGGAGCGCGGACCGCATCGCCCGCTCAGCCCGGCGCGCCCGGGGCGGGCCCGTCGGCCTCCGGCGCCCGCGGTTCGGCCGCGGCACCCGCGTCCGCCGACCGGATCTCGACCTTGAGGTCCTGCCGCATGTCCTGGAGATGGTCGGTCACTACCCGCTCGCCGGCCTTGAGCCCGGCCAGGATCGCGGTGTCCTCGCCGAAGCTGTCGCCCGTGGTCACGGGCTGCTGGCGGACCACGCCCTGATCGTCCACCACGTAGACGATCCGCTGGGCGAGCCGGGCCGACAGCGCGACCGTGGGGACGAGGAGCTTCTCCTCGGTGCCGGTCTTGACCCGCGCGCGGACGAACTGACCGGGCAGGAAGCGCTCGTCGGTGTTCGGCAGCAGCGCGCGCACGAGGCGCCGGGCGGTGCGGGGGTCGAACCGGTTGTCGAGCTGGTAGACCCTGGCGTCGCGCACGGGCTTGCCGGCCTCGTCCAGCACCTCCACGGTCACCGGGCCGGTCTGCATCGCCTCGCGCAAGGCCTCGGAATCCTCGGAAGAGAGCGCCATCTGCACGTCGATCGGGTCGAGCTGCACCACCGTGACCAGCTCCGTCTGGTTCTCGATGACGAGGTCGCCGGGGTTCACGATCGACAGGCTCGCCCGCCCGTCGAAGGGCGCGCTGACCACCGCGTAGTCGAGGTTGAGGTTCTGCCGCGCGATCGCGGCCTCGGCCCCCTGGACCTGGGCGGCGGCCGCGGCGGCGTTCGACTGGAGCTGCTGGAGCCGCTGCTCCGACGCGTAGCCCTTGTCGGCCAGCGTGTCGGTCCGGCTCACCTCGGCCTGCGCGAACTGGAGCTGCGCCTTGGCCTGCGCCTCCTGGGCCTGGGCCTGGGCGAGCGCCACCTGGAACGGGCGCGGATCGATCCGGAACAGAACCTGCCCCTTCTTCACGTGGCTCCCGGGCTCGAAGGGGCGCTCGGTGACGTCGCCGGTCACCCGGGCCTGCAGGGCCGCGTCCTGCTGCGCGATGATGGTGCCCGTGTAGGTGAAGCTGATCGGCACCGTCCGGGTCCGCGCCGCCGTCACCGTGACGGCGATCGGCGGCTCGGTCTCGGCGGTCTCGGCCGGCCGGTCCGACCAAGGCAGCGCGCTCATCAGGGCCGCGGGCTCCGGCCGGCCCATCGCGAACCAGCCGCCCGCCGCCAGGACCAGCGCGGCGCCACATCCGAGTAGTCCGGTCCGAAGCCCCGCCCGCACGCTGACTGCTCCTCCCGCTGCGGCGCGCCCGCGCCGAGCCCGACGGGGAACACGCCAAACGCGTTCGCGTTGCACGCCCGCGGTCCTCGCGGCCACCGATCACCGTCGAGGTCCGATGTTCGCCCGCTTCGTCGACCGGCCGGTCCTGGCAGCCGTCATCTCGGTTCTGATCACCCTGATCGGCGCCGTGGCCGGCCTCACCCTGCCGATCGCCCAGTTTCCCGAGATCGCGCCGCCGATCATCAACATCCAGGCGACCTATCCCGGCGCCAGCGCGCAGCAGGCCTACGACGCGGTCACGACGCCCCTCGAGCAGGAGATCAACGGCGCCCAGCACCTGCTCTACATCGCCTCGACCAGCAACACGGACGGCAGCGTCAACCTCGACGCGACCTTCGAGATCGGCTCCGACCTCGACGCCGCCGCCGCCGAGGTGCTGACCCGCGCCAACCGGGCCGAGGCGAAGCTGCCGGCCTCGGTGCGCGCGCAGGGGCTGGAGATCCAGAAGAGCTCCCGCCAGCGGCTCGGTAACATCGTGCTCTACGCCGATCCGGGTGCGCCCTACGACGAGCTGTTCCTGGCCAACTGGGCCGAGACCCAGGTGATCAAACCGCTCCGCCGGGTCGACGGCATGGGCCGGATCCAGAACTTCTCCCAGAAGCGCTACGCCATGCGCCTGTGGCTCGACCCGGTGAAGATGGAGGCGCTGGCGATCAGCCCCGACGCGGTGATCCGCGCGGTGAGCCAGCAGAACGAGCAGATCACCACCGGTTCCCTCGGCAAGCCGCCGACCGACGGCGCGCCCACCGCCTTCGAGCTGCAGGTCGTCACGCAGGGACGGCTCAGCCAGCCCCAGGAATTCGCCAACATCCTGCTGCGGGCCAACCCCGACGGCTCCGTGGTGCGGGTGCGCGACGTGGCGCGGGTGGAACTCGGCTCGGAGCAGTACGGCGTGCGCTCCAGCTTCGACGGCGAGCCGTCGGCGACCCTCGGCCTCTACCAGACGCCGGGCGCCAACGCCGTCCACGTCATGGACGGGGTGAAGGCCACGATGGCGGAGCTCGCGCGGCGGTTCCCGCCGGGGCTCAAGTACAAGATCGCCCTCGACCGCACCGAGTTCGTCCGCGAGGCCATCCGCGAGGTGGTGCACACCCTGTTCGAGGCGCTGATCCTCGTCGTGGTGGTCACCTACCTGTTCCTGCAGAACTGGCGGGCGACGCTGATCCCCTCGATCGCCGTGCCGGTGGCGCTGGTCGGGACCTTCGGGCCGATGGCGCTGCTCGGCTTCTCGTTCAACACCCTGAGCCTGCTCGGCCTGGTGCTGGCGGTCGGCCTCGTGGTCGACGACGCCATCATCGTGGTCGAGAACACCGAGCGGCTGATGGACGAGGGGATGGAGCCGCGCCCGGCCGCCCGGGAGGCGGTGAACGAGGTCGCCGGCCCGGTGATCGCCACCACCCTGGTGCTGGCCGCCCTGTTCGTGCCCGTGGCCTTCATCCCGGGCCTGACCGGCCAACTCTACAATCAGTTCGCCCTGACCATCGCGATCTCGGTGATGATCTCGGCCGTGGTCTCGCTGACCCTGACGCCGGCGCTCTGCGGCCTGATCCTGAAGCACCGCCCGGAGAGCGCCGGGGCGCACCGGAGCCGGTGGAGGGCGCCGCTGCGCTGGTTCAACCGGACGCTGGAGCGCGCCGCGGGCCTCCTCACCGCGATGATCGGCCGGCTCACCCGCCACCTCGTGCTCGTCGGCCTCGCCTTCGCGGCCTTCGCGGCGCTCACCGCGCTCCTCGTGATGCAGCGCCCGACCGGCTTCGTCCCGAACGAGGACCAGGGCTACTTCTTCGCCGATGTCGCCCTGCCGAAGGGCGCCTCGGTGGCGCGCACCGACCGGATGGTCGAGCGGCTCGGCAGGAGCCTGCGGGACATGCCGGAGGTCGATCACACGATCGGCGTCGTGGGGCGCAGCATCCTCGCCGACGCGGTGGCACCGTTCTACGGGTTCCAGATCCCGGTCCTGAAGCCGTGGGGCGAGCGGGCGGCCTCGGCCGACGCCATCATCGCCCGCGTGCAGAAGGAATTCCGGCACGATCCGTACGGGAAGGTGCGGGTGGTCAACCCGTCGCCGCTGCCGGGGCTCGGCACCCGCAGCGGCCTGACGCTCGAGATCCAGGACCGCAGCGGTGCCGGCGGCATCAAGCTCGCCGAGGCGGCCCAGCGCTTCATCGACGAGATGGAGAAGAGCCCCAACGTCGCCCAGGCGCTGCCGACGACGAGCTACGGCGTGCCGCAGATCCGCCTGGAGATCGACCGGGCCAAGGCCGAGCAGCTCGGTGTGCCCCTCCAGAACCTGTTCGACGCGCTCGGGACCTATGTCGGGTCGAGCTTCGTCAACCTCTTCAACCGCTTCGGCTTCGTCTATCAGGTCTACGTGCAGAGCGAGGCCACGGGCCGGCGCACGATCCAGGATCTGCAGGCGCTTCCGGTCCTCAACAGCCGGGGCGAGCCCGTGCGGATCGGCTCCCTGGTGCGGGCGGAATTCACCACCGGCCCCACCGCGGTCCTGTCCTACAACACCTACCCGGCCATCGAGGTGGCGATCGAGGTGGCCTCCAGCGCGAGTTCCGGCACGGTGCTCAAGGAGGTCGAGGCGCTGGCCAAGCGCCGGCTGCCCTCGGACTACGCGGTGGAGTGGACCGACGTCGCCTTCCAGGAGAAGGTCGCGGGCGGCTACGCGCCGCTGATCTTCGGCCTCGGCGTGCTGATGATCTTTTTGCTGCTCGCCGGGCAGTACGAGTCGCTGCGCCTCCCCTTCGTGATCCTGCTGGCGACGCCGATCGCGATCTTCGGCGCGGTCGGATTCCTGGCCGTGCGCGGGCTCGAACTCGACATCTTCGGCCAGATCGGTCTGCTGCTGCTCGTCGGGCTCGCCGCCAAGAACTCGATCCTGCTCGTGTCCTTCGCGGAGGACCTGCGCCGGCAGGGCGAGGACGTCCTGAAGGCGGCCCAGGACGCGGCGCGCCTGCGGATGCGCCCGATCCTGATGACGTCGTTCGCCTTCATCACCGGCTCGATCCCGCTCGCCATCGCGAGCGGCGCCGGGGCGCATGCCCGCGTCTCCATGGGGACGGTGGTGATCGGCGGCTTGGTCGTCGCGACCTTCATCACCCTGTTCATCACGCCGACGTTCTACGTCGCCTTCGAGCGGCTGCTCGGGCGGGGCGACGCGGCCGCCAGGGCGCAGTCCGGGCCGGCCGGCGCGGCGCAGCCGGCCGAGTAGCCACTCTGGTCCGTCGCCGAGACGGTCGCGCCGCCGATCCCGGGCTCGGCGGCGAACGGGAGCCTGCGAGAGCGTGAGGACCGTCCCGCCGCGTGGCGGCTGATCCTGTCCCGAACCCTCCGTCAGGCCGAGTCCGCGCGGCGCTCGACTGCGTCGGCCGCGTCCCGACGGCCCTGCTCGCGTGGCGCTTCCAGTTCCGCGCGGAGGAGGATCTCGCCCTGAGCGCCGACGCCGACGCCTTCGGCCCTGTCCTGAGCATCCTCGCCTCCGCGATGCTGACGGTGACGGCCTTCTCGCTGACCGTTCCGGTCAACGCCCGCGGTGCCGCGTCGTCGGGCGTGACGCGGCGCGCCACGACCCCGTGGACCGGAGACCGGCCGGCGCACGACGCGCTCGCCACGATCCTCGGCGCGTTCATGTTCTCGGTGGTCGAGATCATCGCCCTGTCGACCCCCCTCTACGGGCCGGGCGGGCGCCCCGTGCTGCTGGGGGCGATGGTGGTGGTCATCGACCTGGCCGTCGTCGTCTTCCTGGGCTGGATGCGGCAGCTCACCCGCTTCGGCCGGGTCGGCGAGACGATCCGGCCGGTCGAGCAGGCGGCGTCCCGGGCCCGGCCGCGGCGGCACACGGCTCCCGCGTTCCATACCGCGGGGCGCGGCCGCCGCGGCGCCACGCGGAGGCCGCGTCGCCGCACCGATCGACGAGGAGCGGAACTGCCCGCGCGCCGATCCATTGGGTCACCGGACGACGGCCGGCCGACTCTCAGGGATGGATGGATCGATGGTTTCGATAGGCACGCGCTCCGGCGGCACCGCCCGGGTTTCCGCGGTTCGCGCGGCCGCGGGCGCCTGCGCGCTGATCCTGTCGTCCGGACCGGTGCTCGCCCAATCGGCGGCGAGCCGGATCGATCAGCCGACTGCGGCCACGCTGCCCCCGGGCGTCAGCACGACCAAGGGCGGCGCTGCCCCCGCCGACCGGTCGACCGGACCCGTCTCACCGCCGAGCGCCATCTCGTCGTCGACGGACGTCATGGCGGGCGGGAGCGCCGGTACCGACACGGGCCGGAAGAAGGACGCGCGCACCAACCCGCTCGATCATCTCTCCCCGGAGTACAAGCGGTAGAGCGGGCTCGATCGCCGCGCGAGCCCGGAGCGGCCCTCCGCGTGACGACCGGGCGCCGGCCGGGCTCCGCGCAACCGTGAGCCGGGTCGGCCCGCGTCAGAATTCCAGGGGCCGAAGCCCGGTCGACGGGGATTCGACCGTCAGACCGCAGGTGTGGTCCTGCAGGATCTCGCCGTTGGCCGCCCTGCCGAAACGGCTGGTCACCAGGCCGTCGAGGAGCACGAAGCCCGGCTTCCCGCCCGGGAACTCGGCTCCCACGACGGCCAGCGAGTGCTCGCCCATGGCGGCGCGCGCGTCGCCGTCGCGCGCCAGCAGGTCGAACGGGTCCGCGGCGTCGAGGTCGTCGCCGAGCACGCGCATCGCCCTGAACGGGCGTCCGACCAGCCGTTCGGGCAGAGGCGCCCAGCGATCGCCGATCGTGGGCGCGAGGCGGCGAAGGGCGTCGCGGACGTCGAGGCGGACGCAGTCGATGTGGATGTGCAACTGCCCCTGACTCCGCCGCAGCCGCGCGTTCACCGCGAGGCTGACGTCGCGCCGGTCGAGCGGATGGCCGAGGCGGCCCTCGACGAAGGTCCGCGCGCGCCACGCCTTGGCGAAGTAGTTCGTCGTCCCGGGTCGAAGGAGTACGGGGCTCTCGATGCCGGTGATGCGCGCCGTCGGGATCAGGAGAAACTGCGCCCGCCCGCGGAGGTCCTTGAGGATGGCGTAGCCCTTCTCGACCCCGCCCTGCAGGTCGACCAGGCTGCAAGGTGCGGGGCCCTGTCCGCGCCTCTCGTGGGGGACGCACGCGCCGTGCACGATCGCCCACAGGGCTCCGCCGTTTCCGAGGAGGTTGGGCCCGACGGCGACAGCCAGCCAGACCGAGGCCGCCGCGAGGATGATCAGGGTGCCGAGCGATCTCCGCGACAGCCCGCTCCTCGCGCGGCCGGTGGAGCCGCGCGGTGACGCGGTGTCCGGCCGGCGACGGACGGCGTCACGCGCCTGACGGGCGAGCCTGACCGCGGCGCTGCGCAAATCCATGACGTGACCCGGTGTCCGGTTGCCGCGCGAGGCGTCGGGTCCGCCGACGCCAGGACCGTCATACAGGCCGCCAGCGGCCTGCGCGATCGCCGCCGTGCTACGGATGCAGCGCCGGACGGATCGCGCGGGACGCGGTGACGCCGCGGCGTCTTTCGTGCCCCGGATCCCGCGCGCCCCCTTCTCGGACGGCTATCCGATGGGCCATGCCTTGCGCGGACCTCGTCAGCGCCGCCGAACTGGGTCATGCCTCTGCCCATCCCGGTGCCGCCGGCGGTCGCAACCTATCAGGCGGCGCGCCGCCGGAATCGCGGCGAGAAGGACAGGGGTGGGACGGACCGCGCACGAGGACCGACCCGACGCGCGTCAGGAGCCGGGAGCCCGGCGACCGCTGAGACAGACCGGACGGCCGGGGTGACCCGGGCCGCCCTCGCGAGGAGACGACCATGACCGACGAACCGCACGGCTTCGACCGCGGCCTGACCAATTACGGCGACCGCGACTTCGCCCGCTACCTGCGCCGCTCCTTCGCGCGCTCCATGGGCATCTCGGTCGGCCTGCTGAACAAGCCGGTGGTCGGCATCGCCATGACCCCGTCGGGCTTCAACAACTGCCACCGGGGCATGCCCGAGCTGGTCGAGGCGGTCTCCCGCGGCGTGCTGGCGGCCGGCGCCCTGCCGCGGCCGTTCCCGACCGTGTCGCTCGGCGAGGTTTTCCTCAACCCGACCAGCATGATGTACCGCAACCTCATGGCCATGGACACCGAGGAGATGATCGCGGCCCAGCCGATGGACGCGGTCGTGCTGATCGGCGGTTGCGACAAGACCGTGCCGGCCCAGCTCATGGGCGCGGCCTCCGCCGACCTGCCGGCGATCCAGCTCGTCACCGGCCCGATGTCGACCGGCCGCCACAGGGGCCAGCGGCTCGGCGCCTGCACGGATTGCCGGGGCTTCTGGGCCAGATACCGGGCCGGCACCGTCGACGCCGAGGAGATCGCCGAGGTCGAGGGCCGGCTCTCCGTCACGGCCGGCACCTGCGCGGTGATGGGCACGGCCTCGACCATGGCGTGCATCGCCGAGGCGCTCGGCATGTCGCTGCCGGGCACCGCGGCGATCCCGGCGGTGCATTCCGACCGGCTGGTGGCCGCCGAGGAGACCGGCCGCGCGGCGGTGCGGCTGATCCAGTCGAAGATCCGGCCCTCGCAGGTGATCACCGAGAAGTCGGTCGAGAACGCGATCCGCGTGCTGATGGCGGTGTCGGGCTCGACCAACGCCATCGTGCACCTCACCGCCATCGCCGGGCGGCTCGGCATCCGGATCTCGCCCGAGCGGTTCAATCAGATCTCCGACGCGACGCCGGTGCTGGTCGACCTGAAGCCCGTGGGCCAGGGCTATATGGAGGATTTCCACGCCGCCGGGGGCATGGGCGCGCTCCTGCGCGAGCTGCGCCCGCTCCTCCACCTCGACACGGTGGACGTGGAGGGCCGGACGCTCGCCGAGCGCCTGGACGAGCCGGAGGCTTGGGTCGACCGCGCGATCATCCGCACCGCGGAGGATCCCGTGTCGCCGGTCGGCGGCCTCGTGGCCCTGTCCGGCAGCCTCGCGCCCGACGGGGCGATCTTCAAGCGCGCGGCGGCGACGCCTGAGCTGTTCGAGTCGGAAGGGCGGGCGGTGGTGTTCACCGGCCTGGAAGACCTGTCGGCGCGGATCGACGATCCCGCGCTCGACGTGGCGCCCGGCGACATCCTCGTCCTGCAGAATGCCGGCCCGCACGCGGCCGGCATGCCGGAGGCGGGCTACCTGCCGATCCCCAAGAAGCTGGCGCAGGCGGGGGTGAAGGACATAGTGCGCATCTCCGACGCGCGGATGTCGGGCACGGCCTTCGGGTCGATCGTCCTGCACGTGGCGCCCGAGGCCGCGGTCGGCGGCCCGCTGGCGGCGGTGCGCGACGGCGACCGCATCCGCCTGTCGATCCAGGACAAGCGCGTCGATCTCCTGGTCGCGGAGGACGAGATCGCCCGCCGGCTCGCCGACCACCGGCCGCCGCCGGCCCCGGCTCGGGGCTACAAGGCGCTCTACCGGCGCAGCGTCACGCAGGCCCCGGAGGGCTGCGACTTCGACTTCCTCGCCAAGGCCGAGGGCTGACGGCCCCGGTCGTCCCGGCCGGGCGCGTCAGAGGCCGGCTCCCCCATCCGGGGCGCACCCGTCGCCGAACTCGGCAAGCCTCGCCTGCCGGCCCCGTAACCCGGCAGGCCGGCCGCGCTCATCACCGCCCTGACGGTGCCGGGGTCGTCACGACGCCGCGCGCCGCGTGCGGCCCATCGCCTCCGGTCCGGGCGTCGCGGCCCGGAGGGCGGGACCGTCGCCCGCCGCGACGGCGCCCGGTGCCGCGGTGGTCCCGGGCGCGGCCCTGGTTCGGATCATCCGCCCCGTGGCGAAGGCGGCGGCATTGACGAGGCCCATGGTGACGAAGCCGGCCGAGAGGGCGGCGAACATCCCGGCCAGGCCCAGTCCGAGCACGGCCGCGATCCAGGCGCCGCCCAGCGCCACCCCCAGCCGGAGAAGGCTGGCGGTGAGCGGCCAGCCGACGCGGCCGGCGCCCTGGGCGGCGAAGTAGAGGGCGAGGCCGGCCCCGAAGAACCCGTAGAAGGGCCCGACGATGCGGAGATAGGATGAGCCGGTGGCCATCATGGCCGGGTCGCCTCCGAACAGGCCCAGCCAGGTCTCAGGGGACCCGGCTGCCACCAGGCCGATGGTCTCCGTCAGGCCGCCGGCCACGAGGGCGCCGGTCAGCGCGGCCCGACGGGCGCGGACCTCCATCCCGGCGCCGAGGGCCGTCCCGACGAGGGCCGCGATGGGCGAGCCGAGCCCGAACACGAGCGGGACCAGCAGGTACTCCAGCCGCGCACCGGTGCCGTATCCGGCCACCGCCGCCGGCCCCGCCGTCCCGACGAAGCCGGTCGCCGCGATGACCGTGACGTTCGAGGTCACACTGGCGATGCCGGACAAGAGGCCGATGCGCAGGATCTCGCGGGACGGCGCCCAGGTCAGCCTCGGGGGACGCCGGCCCGGTCGCAGGACGCCGCGGCCGGACCAGATGTAGGCGGCGAAGACGGCGGAGCCCGCGGCGTAGTAGCCCGCGAAGGCGACGCCGCCGCCCACGACCCCGAGCCTGGGCAGCGGGCCCCAGCCGAAGATCAGCGCGGGCGAGAGCGGGATCAGCACGACGGCCCCCGCGCAGGTGACGCCGGCCGGGAGCGCCATGTTGCCGGTCCCGCGGATCACCGCCGCCAGCGCGTTGAACAGCCAGATCAGGGTCGCCGCGCCGAACACGACGCCCGCGTAGGCGGTCGCGGCCCTGAGCGAGCCCCCGGTGCCGCCCATCGCGGCGTAGAGCCTCGGCCCCAGCGGCAGGGCGAGGAGGCTGGTGACGACACCCAGTGCGAGGCCGATCGCGGCGGCATGCCAGGCGAGAAGATCTGCCTCCGCCCGCCGGCCCGCGCCCAGGGTGCGGGAGACCGCCGACTGGATGCCGCCGCCCATGCCGCCGGCGGACAGCATCTGGACGAGCATCACCACCGGGAAGACGAGAGCCAGGCCGGCCAAGGCATCGGTTCCGAGTTCCGCGACGAAGTACGTCTCGATCAGGCCGATGGAGGTCTGGACGACCATGACCACGACATTCGGCACGGCCATTCGCGCCAGGGTCGGCACGAGGGGCGCTTCGAGCAGGCGGCGCGTGCGGATGTCCATGGCGGGGGCCTCACAGTCTCGGGGATCGCGGCCGAGCGCCCGCGATGTCGACGGGGCGCGGGACCGACCTTCGGCGCAGTGCAGTCACGCGGGCGTCGACGGCGGGCGCGGTCAGCCGGCGGGCGGCGTCCTCGCCCCGGGCAGATCGAACAGGAGGCAGGTCGTGCTCGCGGTCGCGACGAGGCGGCCGGACGCGTCGCTGAGGCGGCCCTCGGCCACGGCCTGCTGCCGACCGGCGTGAACGACCTGCCCGACCGCAGTCAGCAGCCCGGACCGTTCGGTGGCGGCGCGCAGGAAATTCAGTTTGAACTCCAGCGTCGTGTAGCCGCGTCCCAGCGGCAGGGTCGCGTGCACGGCACAGCCCATGACGCTGTCGAGCAGCGTGGCGAGGGAGCCGCCGTGGACGGAGCCCAGCGGGTTGAAGAGGTACTCCGCGGCCGGCATGCACATCCGGGCCGTGCCGGGATCGACCGACACGAGCTCGATGCCCAGCAGCTGGATCGCGGGCGGCGGCGGGATCTTCCCCGCCATGAGCGCGCGCAGGAAGTCGATCCCCGCGAGGGCTTGTCCCGCCGCGGCGATGGAGCGGGGATCCGCCCATTCCACGATCCTCCGCCGCGAAGGCTCGGGCGATCTCGAAGCCGCGTCGCCGGTCATCGGTGAGCCTTCTCGGAGAGGGGGCGAGCGACGGACCCGCGGCCTCGCGGACGACCCGATCGGGCGATGTCGGTCCGGAGGCCTGGGCGTCGATGTCGAGCGTAATCTATATAAATGCAGATCACAATCTAAAAACACGGAGCGCGGCCCAGCGGGCCCCGACCGAATGCGGTCCTCCCCACGGGGGTATCGGCTGCGGCGACGATGCGGCCCGATTGGCCACCGGCGACCCGATCCCGTCCCAGGCTCCGTCCCGGCCATGACGCGGCCCGAGCGAGGCGCCGCCTCGAACCGGCTCAGCCCGGGATCGTGGAGCGCGCCGCCTCGAGCAGTTCGCCGGCCAGGGCCTCGTCGTCGACACCCCGTGCCAGCACCACCGCCCCCACCATGGTCGACAGCGCGATCAGGGCGCGCTGCCTGCGGCGCTCCTTGGACGCTCTGGGCAGCCTGTCCGCGATGAGGCCGGCGAGCCCCTTGACCCCCTGGGTGAACCGCGACCGCAGGGCGCTCCCGGGCGGCTCGCGCCCGACGTCGTTCACCAGCGCCGCGACGGGGCAGCCTCTCCCCGGCGTCCGGACGTGCGCCAGGGAGAGATAGTTCTCGATGAAGGCGTCGAGGTTCGCCCGGTACTCGGCGCTGATCGCGGCGTCGAACGCCTCCGCGGCGAGGGCCTCCTTGCTGGCGAACTGACCGTAGAAGCCGCCATGGGTCAGGCCGGCGGCCGCCATGATGTCGACGACGCCGATACCGTGCAGGCCGCGCTCCCGGAACAGGGCCGATGCGACCTCGACCACGCGCTGGCGGTTCAGCTTGGCTTGCTCCTGTGAGACCCTCGGCATCGTACCGTCCTCCGCTCCGCCTTCTCACATAGATGCGCGATATCATTTATTGAAGGGACGGCGGCCCGCGCATGCTCGAGGTCCGGCGGATGGCGGCGTCGCGGTCGCGCCGCGGCCGCCGGTCAGGGCTGTCGACCGGCCTGCGCGAGGGGGCGAAGCGCGGGCCGGTCGATGCACCGCGCGCCCGAGACCCGAACGCGCGATCGCGGGATGCCCCGGATGGCGGGGCATCGGTGGGGTGAGGCCGGGTCAGGGCTCGGCCGGCACGGGCACCGATGCGGGGCCGGATGCGCTCGGCGTCGCGCGCGCGTCCCGCGCCACCCGGAACCAGAGGGCGTAGAGCGCCGGCAGGAACAGCAGCGTCAGCAGGGTCCCGACCCCGACGCCGCCGATCAGCACGTAGGCCAGCGCCCCCCAGAACACCGAGTGCGTGAGCGGGATGAAGGCCAGCATCGCGGCGGCGGCCGTCAGGATCACCGGTCGGGCCCGCCGCACCGTCGATTCGACGATGGCCTCGTAATCCGACAGCCCCGCCGCGCGGTCGTGGTGGATCTGATCCACCAGGATCAGCGTGTTGCGCATCAGGATGCCCGACAGCGCGATCAGGCCGAGGATCGCGTTGAAGCCGAAGGGCTGGTGGAAGACGAGCAGCGTCGGGACGGCACCGACGAGGCCGAGCGGCGCGGTCGCGAACACCATGACCATGGTGGTGAACGAGCGGACCTGCAGCATGATGACCGTCAGGGTCACGATCAGCATCAGCGGGAAGACCGTCACCAGCGCCGTCATCGCCTTCTCGCTCTCCTCCACCGAGCCGGCCGTGTCGATCCGGTAGCCGGGCGGCAGCTTCGCCTTCACGGCGGCGAGTTTGGGGACGATCTGCGCGTGAATGTCCGGCGGCTGCTTGCCGTCGATCACGTCGCCCTGCACGCGGATATAGGTCTCGCGGTTGTAGCGCTTGAGCACCGCGTCCTCGTTGCGGCTCTCCAAGTGCGCAACCTGCGAGAGGGGCACCTGCCGCCCGTCCCTCGTGGTCAGCGTCAGGTCGCCGATGTCGCCCAGCGAGCGGCGCTCGGGACCGGGGCTGCGGAGGACGACGTCGACGGAGCGCAGGTTCTCGCGGACCTGGGTCGCCGGCGTCCCGTTGAGGTAGCTCTGCAGCTGCTGGCCGGCCTCCTTCGGCGTCAGGCCGATCAGGCGCAGGCGCTCCTGGTCGAGGGCGAGGTGCAGACTCGGCGTCCTGTCGCCCCAGTCGAGGTGGACGAGGCGCATGTTGGGATTGGCCATCATGACGTCGCGCACCTGCGCGGCAACGCGGCGGATGACGTCGAGGTCGGGTCCGACCACCCGGAAGGCGACGGGGAAGCGCACCGGCGGCCCGAACACGATCTGCAGCACCCGCACCCGCGCCTCGGGGAAGCCGCCCGCGTCGACGAGCTGGCGCACCTTGCCGCGCAGCACGTCGCGGGCGTGGGCGTCGGCGGTCTGGACGACGATCTGCGCGAAGGCGGGGTCCGGCAGCTCCGGATCGAAGGAGAGCACGAAGCGCGGCATGCCCTGGCCGATATAGCTCGTGATCTCGCCCGCCTCGGGGATCGCGCGCACGGCCGCCTCGACCTTCCGCACGCTCGCCTCGGTGGTGGCGAAGGCGGAGCCGGTCGGGAGGGTCACCTCGACGATGAGCTCGGAGCGCTCCGAGTTCGGGAAGAACTGCTTCTCGACCTTGCCCATGCCGGCCGCGGCCGCGGCGAACAGCGCCACGGTGATGCCGGCCGCCAGCCACTTGTGATCGACCGAGAGCCGCACGACCCGGCGCAGGCGCTGATAGTTCCGCGTGGCGTAGATCGCCGCGTGCCCGCCTTCCACCTGTCTGATGTCCGGCAGGAGCTTGACGCCGAGATAGGGCGTGAAGGTCACGGCCACGATCCACGAGACGATCAGCGAGAAGGCCACGACCCAGAAGATGTTGCCGGCGTACTCGCCCGCCGTGGAGGCGGCGAAGCCCACCGGCAGGAAGCCCGCGACGGTGACGAGCGTGCCGGTCAGCATGGGCGCGGCGGTGGCGCTCCAGGCATGAGTCGCCGCCGAGACCCGGTCGGCGCCTTCCTCCATGCGCACCACCATCATCTCGATGGCGATGATCGCGTCGTCGACGAGGAGGCCGAGCGAGATGATCAGGGCACCGAGCGTGATGCGGTCGAAGTCGCGGCCGGTGACCATCATGACCACGAACACCGCCGAGAGGGTCAGCGGCACGGCCAGCGCCACCACGACGCCGACCCGGAAGCCCAGGGCCACGAGGCTGACGAAGATCACCACCGAGAGCGCGGTGAAGAACTTCACCATGAACTCGTGGACGGCGTCGTCGATCACCTTCGCCTGGTCGGTGATCTTCGTGAAGGTGATGCCGGTCGGGAGTTCGTGATGGATCGCGACCTCCTCGGCATTGAGCGCCTGGCCCAGGCTGAGGCCGTTGAAGCCCGGCTTCATCACGAGGCCCAGCACCAGGGCCGGCGCGCCGTCGTTGCGGATCGCGAAGACCTTCGGGTCCTCGTAGCCGCGCCTCACCACGGCGATGTCGCCGAGCTTGAGGCTGCGGTCGCCGGCCGCCACCGGGAGATTGCGGAGCGCGTCGAGGCCGTCGATGGCGCCGTCGAGCCGCAGGTACACGCGCGGGCCGTCGGCCTCGACGAAGCCGGCCGGCGTCACGTCGTTCTGGTTGGCGAGCGCCGCCAGGAGCTGCTGGCCGGTGATGCCCAGGGTCGCGAGGCGCTGGTAGGAGACCTCGACGAAGATCTTCTGCGCCTGCTCGCCGAGGATGTTGATCTTCTCGACGCCGGGCACGCGCAGCAGGCGCTGGCGCAGGTCCTCGGCGCGCAGCACGAGATGCCGGTGCGGCAGTCCCTCGGCCTGGAGCGCGTAGAGGGCGAAGTAGACGTCCGAGAACTCGTCGTTGAACAGCGGCCCGAGCACGCCGCGCGGCAGGCTGGAGGCCTGATCGGAGAGCTTCTTGCGCGCCTGGTAGAACTCCGACTGGAGCTTGGCCGGTGGCATCGAGTCCCTGAAGAAGACCTTCATCAGCATCAGGCCGGGGCGAACGGTCGTCTCGACCCGGTCGTAGTAGACGAGTTCCTGGAGACGCTTCTCTAGCGGGTCGGCGACCTGCCGCTGCATCTCGTCGGTGGTCGCGCCGGGCCAGGCGGCCGAGACCGCCATGGTCTTGACCGTGAAGGTCGGGTCCTCGGCGCGCCCGAGCTTCTGGAAGGCGAAGATCCCGGCCGCCGTGACCGCGAGCAGGAGGAACAGCGTGACGGCGCGCTCGCACACCGCCAGGGCCGAGAGGTTGAAGCCGGAGGCGTTCATCGGCCAGCCTCCGCCATGCTCGCGCTCGCCGGCCGGACCTTCTGCCCGGCCTTGAGCAGATGGGCGCCGAGCGCGACGATCCGGTCGCCGGGGTTCAGACCGGAGGCGATCTCGGCGCTCTCCTCCGACAGGCGCGCGACGGTGACGGGCTGCGCCGCGACGGTCTGGGTCTCGGCGTCGTAGCGCCAGACGGCGGAGCCGCCGCCCTGGTCGAACAGGGCCCCGAGCGGCACGGACACCCAAGTCCTCGCCTGTGCCTGGGCAGGGGTCAGCTGGAGCGTCACGGTCGCCCCGAGGGGCGCGGTCTCGCCGCCGCCCGAGAGGATGTAGCGGGCGCGGTAGGTGCGGGTCGCCGGGTCGGCCGTGGCCGACAGTTCCCGGAGCTTGGCCGGATAGGTGCTCTCCCCCTCGGCGTAGAGGGTCGCCGACGCCGTGCCTCTCGCGCGCTGCCGGCTCCCCTCCGGCACGAACACCTCCGCCTCGCGGGCGCCGTCGCGGGCGAGCTTCACCACCGTCTGCCCCGCGGCGACGACTTGGCCCGGCTCGCTCGGCACCTCCATCACGACGCCGTCGGCATCGGCCTGGAGTTCGGAATAGCCCGCCTGGTTGGCGATCTGGCTCGCCTGCGCCTCGGCGTTGGCGAACTGGGCGATGGCGGCGTCCGCCGCGGCCCTGTTCTGGTCGTAGGTCTGCTTCGAGGTCCAACCGTCGCCGACGAGCTTGCGGCTGCGCTCCTCGTCGGCCCTCGCCTTGATCATCTGCGCGCGGGCCGCCTCGACCGAGGCGCGGGCCGCGTTGAGCGCCAGGGTGAAGTCGGTCCGGTCGAGCCGCATCAGGGGCTGCCCGAGGCGCACGTGGTCGCCCGGGTCGACGAGGCGCTCGAAGATCTTGCCCCCGACCCGGAAGCCGAGATTGCTCTCGGTCCGGGCCCGGATCACGCCGGTGTAGCGCGCGGCGGCCGCCGTGGCGGGCGCGACCGCGACGGTCTGGACCAGCGGCGGCTCCGGCGTGACGGCGGTCTCGGCGGGCGAGCATGCCGCGAGCGCCAAGCCGGCGAACCCGATCACCCATCGCCCATCCATCGCCATAACCCCGTCGCCTAAAAATTATAGTCATCATTTATTATGGCGGCGCGGGGCGGTCAATGGCTCCGGAGGCGTTCGACCCGCTGGCTCGCTTCGGTGACGGCCGAGCGCCTCACGTGACCGGGCGGACGCGCCGCTCTCGGCCGGATGCGTCCGGCAGCCAGATGCCTATGCCGGACGCTCGAGACATCCTCGGTCGTGGTCGAGGGCCAGCACCGTTCGAAGATGAGGCCCGAGCTCTCCCCTCCGGCCGCCGGCCCGGCGGGCGTCCTGTCCCCTTGAAGAGACCGGCCCCCGCCGGCATCTCATGAACATGCCCGATGTCGCGCTCGACGAAGCCAGCCTCACCCGCTTTCTCGACGCCTTTTACGGCCGCGTGCGCGGCGACGCGCTGATCGGGCCTGTCTTCGCGGCCGCGATCGCCGACGCGGACTGGCCCCGGCACATGGAGACCGTCCGGGCGTTCTGGTCGTCGGTCCTCTTCAAGTCGGGCCGGTACAAGGGCAATCCGTTCGGGAAGCATCTCGCGCTGGGCCGTCTCCGGCCCGAGCACTTCGCGCGATGGCTCGGCCTGTTCGAGGAAACAGCCTCCGCCCACTTCGCGTCCGAACCTGCCGCCCTCCTGATCGCGCGCGCCCACCGCATCGGCGACAGTCTGAAGGCCGGCCTGTTCTTCCGGCCGGACGTGTCGCCCGTGCGCGATGCAGGATCGGCCGCGCCGTGACCCTCGGAACGGCTCAGGCGTAGGACGCGCAGGGAGCCCTGGACTGGCAGGCGGCCCGGGATTCCGGAGCTCTCGATGCGCGGCCAGCCTCGTGCGCGCGCGACGGCAGCGGATCAGCCACAGCACGATCGCCACGTTGACGGCGTTCCAGGCCGACCCGTTGACGAACGCCGCACGGTAGGAGCCGGTGGCGTCGAAGATCACCCCCGTGAGCCAGCCGCCCAGCGCCATGGCGGCGAGCGTCGCCATCAGTACCGCACCGATCCGCGCCCCGGCCTCCTCGGCCGGGAGGTCCTCGCACACGATGATCGCGTAGGCCGGCACGATGCCGCCCTGGAACAGACCGAACAGGGCCGAGATCACGTAGACCGAGGTCAGGTCGTCGAACGCGGGATAGAGCGCGAGTGCCGCCGCCTGCAGCAGCGCACCGGCCAGCAGCGTCGCGAGGCCGCCGATTCGGTCGGCGACGAAGCCCGACCCAGCTGATAATGCCGAAGCCGAGATCGCTGCAGCACGCCACGGTGTGGACCTGCGGCATCGCCATCGCCACGCAGCACGCGAGACCGGCCACGACCAGGAGGGCCTGCATCGCCGCGGGCGACAGCGTCGTCACGGCCGGCGGGCCGGCCGCGCAAGAGCAGCGCGAGCGGCAGCATGGCGACGCGGCAGAACAGGCCGATGCCGGCCCGCGTCGCGCGCCGGCCGAACGCGTCGACTCCGCGCTCCACCGCCGGCGCCAGAACCAGCGCGACACGTCGGCCATCAGCGGCCCGCACGCGACCGAGCTGCCGAGTGCCCCGACGAGCACGCCGTGCGCGAGGGCGAACTGCCACGGGGTCGTCGAGAGGCCGCCGACCGCGAAGCCGAGCATCGTGAGGGTAGAGGGCAGTGCGGCCGCCCGATCAACCCCGAACTCGGCCTGCACCGCGGACAGCACGACGACGACCGACCACATGCCGACGCCCCCGACCGTGCCGAGCGCCGTCGCCGCGGCGAGCCGACGCCAGGCGCGGCCAGAGTCGGCGATCCCGTCCTCAGCCATTCCGGCGCAGATCTGACTCCGCCCGTGCCGCGTCTTTCACACGAGAGCGCCGTCGCCGGCACCGCGCCCGATCGTCGGGACGGTCCTCAGACAATCCTGTCGCCCGGCGGCCGATGCGGCCCGCCGGTGGATTGCGCCGTCGCCTGCGGGGCGGACGCCGGCAACGGGTCGCGAGCAACGCCGCGCCCTGCCGGACTGATCAGGTCCCGACCTGAATGCCGCGGGGCGGCCGCTCCGCTCGGAGGAGCAGGCCCGCGACAGTCTCGATCCCGCCGGTAAGCGCCCGACCGGCCCTGCCGCGGCGCGGGATCGGTGATAGACGGGCAGCCCGGCGCGCCGCCCGCCAGCGGCACGGGCCCGGGTTGGGGCTACCATCTGTCAGCCAATTTCGGGCATCGATGGCGGCCACCCACCGATCACTGCGTACGAGAGGGCTGACGCCACGATGCGAACGATCGTTTATGCCGATGGCGGATGCGACCCGAACCCCGGGCCGGGGGGGTGGGGCGTCGTCATCGCGGCCCCGGACGGCACAGTGGAGCTGTGCGGTGGAGAGCCCGGCACCACGACCAACAACCGGATGGAGCTGACCGCCGCGATCAAGGGCCTCGAGCATTTTCCCGCCGGGGCCGCGATCGAGATGCGGTGCGACAGCCAGTACGTCGTCAAATCCGTGACCGAGTGGATGCGCGGCTGGAAGGCGAGGGGCTGGCGCTCGACCACGGGTGACGTGAAGAACGTCGATCTCATGAAGCGCCTCGACGAATTGAACGCGGCGCGCGACGTGAAGTGGACCTGGGTCCGGGGACATGCCGGCGACCGTCTCAACGAGCGCGCCGACGCGCTCGTCCACCGGGGCCGCCGCGAAGCGAAGCTCGGCAAGCTCGAGTCGCGGACCAGTGCCGCCCCCGTCACGGCCCCGACCGCCGCACCGGCCCCGGCGAGCCGGGGCGCCGACCTGCGCGTCGATCTCGCGCTCGGTCTCCAGGTCGCTCGGGCCGCGAAGGCGGCGGGCGTCACCCCCGACGCCCTGGTCGACGATGCGATCCGCTTCTACCTCGAGATCGGTCCGAGCGAGGTCGCACGCCTGCGATCGGGCCGGACGTAGCGGTCGGGGCCGGACGGGGCGACACCCGGTCGCCGCTTCGATCCGAACTGTGCTGCCTGCGCCCGCCGCTCGAACAGCAGCCGGCCGGCTCACGGGACAGTCACGGGGGGCGACGCGGTCTCCCCGAAGGCCTGCTCCAGTCTGATCGTTGCCTGCCCGTTTCGGGCGGCCGTTCGTGGAAGCGGGCACCGTCTCCGCGCCCGCTTCCGGCCCGCGAGTCTTGAGCCGCAAAATTATATACAATAGACGGCCTCGTTCCCATCTCGCCCATCGAACGGCGAGTTGCGCGCGCGGGCCGCGGATGCAACCGCTCTTCTCGATAGACAGTCTTCATCTTCGGAACGCGTTCCGTCGATGGCGGGAGATGGTCTGCGAGCGGCCGGTACCGGCCGAATTGCGGACCTTCCGCGACGCTCGGTTCCAGGGTCGTCTGGAGATGTGTCGAGCATCGGCCAACTGCCGATCTCGCACTTCTCCCACACGGCGGTGCCAACCGAGGCGACGGCCGACGCGGTCCGGCGCAAGGGCCCGCACGACCGCGTCTACGCGGTCATGAAGCTTTCCGGCCGAGACACTGTCCAGCAAGGCGACCGGGAGGCGGCGAGCCGGACGGGCGACTTCGTGGTCCTCGATGCGCGCCCGAGCGTCATCCAGACGGAGACGGGCGGCGCCCTGGTCCTCGACCTTCCGTGCGAGCGTTTCGAGGCCGTGCTGGTCCGTCCCGGCTGTTCAGTGTCCTCACGGTCGGAGCGGTCCTCGCCTCCACGATCCTGGCGAACACACACCTCCGGGACCTGATCCGGGTGAGCGATCGACTCAGCCCCGACGCGGCCACGCGCACGGCGTCGATCGGGATTGACGGGATCGCCGCGTAACGGCGGCCGGCGTCCGGCTGTTCGTTCGACCCGCACCGCCGGCCCGCCTCCGGCAGGCGTGCGGGGACGGGGACGCGGCCTTGGCGCCCTCTCACGGCTCCGGAGACGGACCTTCGATCGGACGCCGATCGATATGTCTTTGCTAGATCTGGCGGCAGCCAGATATTGACCGCGGCATGAGTGTCGATAATTAATGAAATGTCTCGGATCTGAAACTGCTTACGCCATAGCGACCACCTTGTTGGATCGGAGCGCTCCGGTGCCTCGGATTGTAGATGTTTGCATCGGCAGGACGTCCTCGAAGAAGACTTATAGACAGCTGTCCATCCTTTCAGGAACCGGTGCTCTATGAAAATCGTTCGCGCGATCGCGGTCTTCATCCAGAAAGTCGTTCACAGGATCCTGCAGTGGCCATCTAAGGCGATTCACCAAATCTATTCCATTAGACTTATTAAGACGAGAAGAGAAGACGGCAGGGCTAGCCTCGTGCGAGCCCACGCTTCCAACCTCTCGGAATTGCGAGACGACGTGAGATTGCTTGGGCAGGCTCTGGTGGAGGACGGCTTCTGCGTGGCGGATGCCGGGATTTTCGAGTCGTTCGGAAGCGTGAAGTTTCAGGCTGCCGCGAATGAGATTTACGATTGCATGGAGGAACATTACCTCAGGACCGGTCGGAACATCGACACCATAAAATTGCTCGACCTGTATCCTTCTCTCTTGGATCAGTTCAAGATCGTCTTTCGAGCCGGTCTCGACATCGGGGTTCTGGAAATTGTCGAGCAGTATCTGAGGCTTCCCGCGGCCTACGGGGGCGTTGATATATTCTTTACTGTAGCCGACGGGTCGGAGAGAGGTGCGAGAACTTGGCACAGGGATAGCGAGGACAATCCCATGGTGAAAGTTGCCGTCTATCTCAATGACGTCGATGACAGTGGCGGGCCACTGGAAATCCTTCATCTACAGCATCTTGCCCCTATGTCGCGGACATTTCGCGGGTTCAGGCATCAAAAACTTGTAAATCTCCAGAAAGAAGGCAAAATTGATTTCGATGTCACATCATTTACCGGACCGAAAGGGACCGTAGTACTTTGCGATACCTTCAGATATTTCCACAGGGGCAAGCCAGCGACAGGGAGGAATCGAAGGGCGCTCTTCTTTAATTATTACGCCAACAAGCCCCTGACCCCTTATTTCTGCCCAAACCCACCCTTCTCATCCGATAAAATGGAAGCTCTGGTTTCGGATCTGTCCGCGAAGCAGAGGGACGCGGCTCTGTGGCGCGAGAGGCTGACAGGCATCGACAAACTGGTCACGAAAAGACGACCGTATCTGAATGTGTAGATTGTCGCGCAGGCAGCAAGGCGTCCGTAGCTATCGCGCGGAGCTTCGAAGAACTTTGATCCCGCTCGTGATTGGCCGGATGTGCGACGAAGGACCGTGATGCAAGAATCCTCGATGGCCGCCTGCGTGACCGGGATGGGTCGGGCACCGAATGGCCGCTCCGGGTCGTGTTTCCTCCGACCTCTGCCGCCGCGCAACGCGGCAGAAGCGGTCATCGCGGTGGCGCCGTAGCGTTCGAGCCGCGATGCTGTGCCAGGCGACGGCGGGCTCTGCACGCCGGAGTCCGGTCCGCGTAGCAACCTCGATGACGTAGCTGCCCCGCCCCTATCGTAGAACGTCCAGGCCCCCTGAGACGCGCGCGGCTCGGGCACCGCCCAGCCATCGGCCCAGCCATCGACTCTGAGGCGGGCGTTCAGCGCGTCGACCTGTTCCCGGCTGTCCTGGATGCAGCCGATGTGGTGCAGGTCGGAGTCCTCGGGATAGGCGAACGCGCCGCGTTTCCGGGTAAAGTCGTTGAGAACCAGGACCATGTCGTGATCGTCGTTCAGGACGGCGAGCACCGTCCCGCGCATGACGGAGCAGAAGGCCGAAATAGGTCTCGAACATCGCCCGATCGGCGGGCCCGTTGAGGCCGATCAGATCGATGTGATCGAGCGTCACGGAACGTACCTTCCCTGTCGACCGGAAAGGACGCGCTGGTAGTCGGCCGCTGACGGCGGCCGCCTTGCACGAGCGATAGGCCCCCCGGACTACCGACCGGGCTGTGGCTTCTACACGTCCGCGTCCGAGCTCGGCAGCACGCCGCAGCCCGTCAACGGGGCACGCTCGGACGGCGCGTGAGCGTTCCGCGACCTCCGGGGCGCGGCCGGCCTACTCGCAGACCTCGACCTGCCGGACGTGCTCGTACCCGTACGGGTCGATGTACGCGCGTCGCTCGACGTGGCAGGCGCCATAGGGGTCGGGCGCGGCGTAGACGGGGCGACCCGGGTAGGGCCCGTTGCTGGCCGACGCGATGGCGCTGCCGGCCACGACGCCGCCGAGGATGCCCAGCGCCACGGTCCCGCCGACGCCGAGGCCGCGCGCCTGAGCGGCCGGCGGGGTGGCACAGAGTGCCAGAGCGACCAGGGCAGCCGCACCGCCGGTTCGCAGAAACAATTGACGCATGGTGTCCTCCCATCTCCTCGTTGAGGCCACCGTGAGCCCGTAACCGCCGGTTCTCGGTGCTGATCGGCACGCCGCGTTCAGCGCACACCCTACTCGATGCGGGCCGGCGCCCGACAACTCCCCGAGCGCCTTCCGGAGCGGCGGGCGCCAGCACCGCCGCCGCTGATCCGGATCAGCGGTGCTTCTCGGCGCCGCCGGCAGCTCCCGCGTCCGGGGCGCTTCTCCGTGTCGGGGCCGGGCGCCGCGGCGATCGACCGATCGACAGACCGACGGGGGCGCGCCAGCTACAGCGCGGTCGGGCGCAGCCGCAACGGTCCCTGTCGGCCCGGGGCGCGCCGTTCAGTCAACCTCGAGAGGGACATCCGGGATGGGAAGCGAAGCGCGACACCCGCAATCGCGAGCCGCGTTGGCCGTGTTCGTCGCCGCCGGCATCGCGTTGGCGGGCGCCGGTACGATCGGCTGGCGCTGGTACAGCTACGTCACGGCCGGCGCCTCGCCCTACGACGAGGTCGGCATCGAGGTGAACCGCCGCCTGCCGGAGCCGCTCCGTGCGTGGGGCTGCCAGCGCATCAAGGAGCGCTTCCCCCGCGCCGTGCCACCCTACGGTTGCCAGCCTGGACAGGTCTGAGGGCTGCTGGGCCGCCGGGCGATTCCGCCCCGCCGTCGATCCTATTCAGGGCTGTGGAGCAACCCGGACCGGACGCACGGCCTTCGGAAGCGCGCCGCGCTCGTGAACAAGGCCGCCATGCGCGGTCTCAGCACTCGTCGTCGGTTTGTGCCTGGCCTCCATGCCGCTCGGCGCGGCACGGGCACAACCGGCTCCGAAGCCTGCGCCCGCGGCGGCGCCGGATCCGACCCTGCTGAAGGTTGCCCGGGAGACCGTCGCGCAGATGCGGGGCGACCGAACCGCGACGCACGGCTCAATGGCGGCCCCGGTGATCGGCATGATGCAGCAGATCGGGATCGAGGTGCCCGACAAGGCCCAGGTGCTGGTGCAGGAGGTCGTCATGCCGACGCCGACGGCGCACTACGACGAGCTGCTCGCCATCCAGGCGCGCGGTTTCGCCACCGTACTGAACTAAGGACGAGTTGCAGGCCATCGCGGCCTTCCACGTGCCGCCCGCCGGGAAACGCTTCGCGGCAGTCCAGCCGCCACTTGCTCGGATTCAGCGCGCGGGCATGCAGCAATGGATGCAGTCCGTGATGCCGGCGATGCGGGGCAAGCCGACGACGGCCATCCAGGCCCACGGCTGGCCGCCGGGCAAACCGGCGAAGCCGCGTTGAACAGGTGCGAGCCGCGACGCGGTCGAAGCAGATCGTCGACCGGCTTCGACCGCGCTGCCATGCCAGACACCGTGCCAGACGCCACGCGGGGCGCTCGGGCCGTTCGGCGAGTCTCGAAGGGTCAGCCGATGGCCCAGAACAGCGGCAGCGCGCCCGCGAGGAACAGGACCGAGGAGACGAGCACGGCGAGGGGCTCGCGGTGATGCAGGACGAAGGCGTGAGGGCTGGCGAACATGGCGAGGCCGGATCGGGAGAGAGGTCAGCACGCTCGCGCCTGAACCTTGACGGATCGAGGGCGCTTCGCGCTGTCCACAGGTGATGGCCGACCTCTGTCACTGCCGCGCCACATCCTTTTGGATGTGCTCGGGCGCACTTCGCGGACGGCGTTTCTGGCATACCAAATTCACCAGGCCGTCTTTCCCCCCTCGGCGGCCCGATCCAGCGGCGCAGTGACCCTACGGGTTGCTGCGCCGTTGTCGTTGTGGATCCGGCCCGGCGCGACCGCCCCGTTCGTATCGGTCCCGCGCCGAGGCTTCTCGGCGGTGCGCGGGCCGGGGGAAGCGAGATCCACGATGGACCCCGATCGGGGCCCTCGACGCAGCGAGGCCGCGCATCGGAACGGCGGTCGCGCCGTCAGGACGCGATGCGCCGTGCGGCCGGCGCGTCGTCCCGGGTCGTCTGCGCGGAGGGTGTCCAGAGGATCGACCGGTCGACCGCGCGGATGTCGCGATGGCCGCACAGGGCCATCGTCGTGTCGAGTTCCGTACGGATGATCTCCAGGGAGCGGGCGACGCCCGCCTGACCGTAGGCGCCGAGCCCGTAGAGGAAGGCGCGGCCGATGAACACGCCCTTCGCACCCAGGGCGACGGCTTTCAGGACGTCCTGGCCCGAGCGGATCCCACCGTCCATCAGGACCTCGATGCGCGGGCCGACCGCGTCCGCGATTCCGGGAAGCGCGGCGATGGACGAGGGGGCGCCGTCGAGCTGCCGCCCGCCATGGTTCGAGACGATGAGCGCATCGGCCCCGGTCGCGGCCGCCTTCTCGGCATCCTCCACGTCCAGGATGCCCTTCAGGATCAGAGGGCCGTGCCACCGGTCGCGGATCCGCCGCACGTCGTCCCAGTCCAGGCGCGGGTCGAACTGGTCCGCCGTCCAGGCCGAGATCGAGCGGGTATCGCGCACGCCGTCCACGTGCCCCACGATGTTGCGGAAGGTCCGGCGCTGCGTGCGCAGCATGGACCAGCACCAGCGCGGCTTGGTCAGGAGATCGAGAGCGGTGCCCGGCGTCAGCCTCGGCGGGGCCGACAGGCCGTTTCGGATGTCCTTGTGGCGCTGCCCGAGGATCTGGAGGTCCAGCGTCAGGACCAGGGCCGAGCAGCCCGCCGCCTTCGCGCGGTCGATGAGGCGGTCGTTGAAGCTGCGGTCGCGCATGACGTACAGCTGAAACCAGAACGGCTTGCTCACGGTCTCCGCGACATCCTCGATGCTGCAGATGCTCATCGTCGACAGCGTGAACGGCACCCCCGCCGCCTCCGCCGCCCGCGCGGCCAGGATCTCGCCGTCGGCGTGCTGCATGCCCGTGAGGCCCGTCGGCGCCAGGGCGACGGGCATCGCGACGGCCTGGCCGGCCATCGTCGTGGCGAGGGAGCGGTCGGTCATGTCGACCGCGACGCGCTGGCGGAGCTTGATGCCGGCGAAATCGGCCTCGTTCGCGCGGTAGGTCGACTCCGTCCACGAACCGGAATCGCAGTAATCGTAGAACATCCGCGGCACGCGCCGCTTCGCGACCCGCCGCAGGTCCTCGACCGTCGTGATGATGGGCGCCATGGGAGGTTCGGCCTCGCGACTGGATGACGGGACCGGTCGCGGGACAGGCGGGCTCGCGCCCGCTCGTACGCCGCACGCGTTTCAGGTCGCGATGCCCCGTGCTGGACGCTCAACGGTGCAACGGTTCGCCGGAAAACGGAAGCGCGTCGTCGCGGAATGCACCGTCCCGGCGGGATGCACGGCCTGCTCAACGGCCGCGAACGGTCCGTCGCGGGAGACCGCCGGTCGCGAGGCCGGTCGCGTCCGGCTTCCCGCGCGCGGACGCCGGTCCTATCGCGCCTGTGGCGCCCGTCCGCGCCGCAGAAGAGCCCGAAGTTTATGACTGAAAGTACATATTTCGGATCGCGTCTATCCGGATCTTCCCGTTCCGGCCCCGCATCAGGACAGATGGGACGCGATCGGTGTCTCGCCGCGATCGCAGTTCGCTTCGCCGCACCGCAGCGAAATCGGTCGAGTGACGATCCGAGAACTTCTTCTCATCGAATCTGACCGGCGAAGGCTTGCAGGATAGACATCGGCGCGCGGAATAGGGACCATCGTCGCCAACGCCGGGCCTGAGCATCGGCGGTGGGACGGATACGCCAATGAGGACGACGCGCCGCGTTTTCTTGACGGGTGCCGCATCCGCAGTCGCGAGCGGTCTGGCGCCGGGGGTGATCCGCTCGGCCTGTGCTCAGGGCGCCGGGTCGACAGTCCGGATCGGCATGGTGCTCCCGGTGACGGGGCCAGGCGCGGATGCCGGCCGCTACGCGCTCGCCGGGGCCAAGATCGCTCTGGAGGCGGTCAACAAAGCCGGCGGGGTGCTCGGCAAGCCCCTGGAGATCGTCACCGAGGACGACCAGACCACCAATCCCGGCGCGGTCTTCGCCTTCTCGAAACTGGCGTCGCAGAGCGACCTCGTCGGCTTCCTCGGTTCGATCCGCTCGACCCAGAACCACGCCATGGCGCCCGACATCCTGAAGACGGGGAAACCTGTCTGTTTCGGCGGCACCGACCCGGTTCTGACGCAGCTCGGCAATCCCTGGCTGTTCCGCTTCCGCCCCAACGACAGCTTCTCGGCCCGGGTGATCGCCGAGCACGGCGTCAACGGGCTGGGCAAGAAGAAGTGGGCGATCATCCACTCCACCGACGCTTTCGGCACCAGCGGGGCCAAGGCGCTGACCGAGAGCCTCGCCAAGGGCGGCGCCACGGTCGCCCTCGACCAGGGCTACACCAACCAGAGCCAGGACTTCACGCCGGTCGTGCTGGCGATCCGGCAGTCGGGCGCCGACGTGATCGGCTCGTACTTCACCTTCGAGAACGACATCGGGATCTTCGCGCGGCAGCTGCGTCAGCTCGGCGTCACCGCGCCCTGGGTCGGCTCGCCCTCGATCACCAACGTGACCGCCCTGAAGCTCGCCGGGCCGTCGCTCTACGGCACCTACGGCGTGGCCGACTACGCCGAGGAATCGAGCGACGCCGCCCGGGCCTTCGGCAAGGCCTACCGGGCCGCGATGAAGGTCGCCCCCGACAACCAGTCGTCCTGGACCTTCGACGCGGTCACGGTGCTGGCCAAGGCGATCAACACGGCGGGCAAGACCGACCCGCAGGCGGTCCGCGAGGCCATCCTGGCGGTGCGCGGCCACGAGGGGGCCGAGGGAAGCTACAACTTCGACAAGAACGGCGACGGCCTGCACGGCTACAACGTCGTGCGCAACGACAAGGGCAACATCGTCTTCGACCGGCGGATCGACTTCTACCAGGGCTGAGGCCCGCGTGCAGGACGGAGGCTCAGAGCCGTGAACGATCACCGCAGCGCGGTCCATGTCGGTCGCGGGCCGAGGCCTGCGGCGAACGCACCGCGCCATCTCTCCCGCATGGGGGAGGGGGCCTGCGCCTCCTCCGGCGACGTCGCTGCCGCAAGCCGTGTTTCCCAGGAGACGTTGAGCGTGCGGACCGCATGGACCTGATCCTGCAACTCCTCTTCACCGGGATCGGCATCGGCTCCGTCTACGCCCTGGTGGCGCTCGGCTTCGTGCTGATCTTCCGCGCCACCAACGTGGTGAACTTCGCGCAGGGCGAGTTCTCGATGGTGGCGGCCTTCCTGATGGTGGTCTTCGCCGTCGACCTCCAGTGGCCCTACTGGCTCTCCCTCCTCCTGACCCTCGGCGGGATGGCGCTGCTCGGCGCCCTGTTCAATCTCGGCGTCTACTACCCGCTGCGCCACCGCAGCTACCTGCCGGTGATCATCTCGACCATCGGCGCCTCGATCTTCCTGGCGAACACGACGCTCGCCCTCTACGGGCCGCAACCGCAGGTGCTCCCGCCCGTCTTCGAGACGCAAGGGTTCCTGCTCGGACCGGTCTTCCTCGACAGCCAGTACCTGCTGATCATCGCGGTGACGGCGGCCCTGGTGGCGTTCCAGTACTGGTTCTTCGAGCACACTCTGGTCGGCAAGAAGCTTCAGGCGACGTCCCAGGACAAGGAGATGGCCGCCCTGCTGGGCATCCCGGTGGCCGGGATGATCATGCTGACCTTCGTGTACAGCGCGGTGCTCGGCGGCATCGCCGGCATCCTGGTGGCGCCGGTGCTGTTCGTGTCGATCCAGATGGGGGCCACGATCGCCCTCAAGGCCTTCGCGGCGACGATCATCGGCGGCTTCGGCGACGTCACCGGGGCGATCATCGGCGGCCTCGCGCTCGGCATCATCGAGACCTTCGGGGCTGCCTACATCTCGGTCCCCTACAAGGACGCCTTCGCGTTCCTGGTGCTGGTGGTCTTCCTGGTCGTGCGCCCGCAGGGCCTGTTCGGCGAGCGCGTGGCGGAGAAGGCATGAGCGGTCGACCCTCCACCGGCGCCGGCCCGGCCGCGGCGAAGCCAGCGCCCGCGCCGCGCCGGCTGCCCCTGGGCAGCCTCGCCTACGCGGTCCTGGCCGCCGCCCTGGTGACGCTGGCCGCGACGACGCCGCTCAGCGGCTACGCCCTCAACATCCTGATGCAGGCGGCGACCTACGCCATCGCGGTGATCGGGCTCACCGTGGTGCTCGGCCTGTGCGGGCAGATCAACCTGGCCCAGGCCGCCTTCTTCGGGATCGGTGCCTACGCTGTCGGGCTCGGCACGGTCGACGGCGGCCTCAACTTCTGGATCTGCCTGATCACCGGCCTCGGTCTCGCGGTCGTGCTGGGCGCCGCGCTCGGCGCCTCCACGCTGCGGCTCGGCGGCCACTACCTCGCCATGGTGACGATCTCGTTCCAGCAGATCCTGACGCTCGTGCTGACCAACTGGATCCCGGTCACGCACGGGCCGGACGGCGTGCCGAACATCCGCCGCCCGGCCCTGTTCGCGGACGGGCAGAGCTACCTCGCCCTGTGCGTGCTGGTGCTGGCCGTCGTCGGCTGGCTCGTCTGGCACATGCCGCGGACCCGGCTCGGGCGCGCCATGCGGGCGGTGCGCGACAACGAGCTCGCGGCGGGCGTGTCGGGCATCGACATCTACCGCACCAAGGTCGCGGCCTTCGCCCTCGGGGCGCTGCTGGCGGGGCTCGGCGGCGGGCTGTTCGCCGGCAGCTTCACCTATATCAGCCCGGACCAGTTCTCCTTCGCCGAGTCGATCGTCTTCCTGACGATGGCGCTGCTCGGCGGCGTCGGCTCGCCGGTGGGCGCCGTGATCGGCACCGCCCTGCTGATCCTGATCCCGGAATGGCTCCGCTTCCTCAAGGAGATCCCCGGGCTCTACCTCGCGATCTACGGGCTCGCGGTGATCCTGATCGTGGTGTTCATGCCCGACGGGATCTGGGGCTTCCTCGGCGACCAGGTCCGGCGCCTGCGCCGGGCCCGCCCGGCCCCGCCGCCCGCCGCCGAGCTGACCCTGAGCCAGGGCGGGGCCTCCACGGCGCCGATGCTGGAGGTGTCGGACCTGTCCAAGCACTTCGGCGGCCTCAAGGCCGTGGACGCGGTGAGCTTCACGGTGGCGCGGGGCGGCATCCACGCGCTGATCGGCCCGAACGGCTCCGGCAAGACCACGACGCTGAACGTCCTGTCGGGCCTCTACAGCCCCACGGGCGGCACCGTGCGGCTGGCCGGGCAGGACGTCACGCGCCTGTCCCCGCACCGGCGGGCGGCGGCCGGAATCGGGCGCACCTTCCAGAACATCCGCCTGTTCCGCTCGATGAGCGCCCTGGAGAACGTCATCATCGGCGCCGAGCGCCCCGACAACCCCTCGGGCGCGCGCGACCGGGCGGGCCTGGAGACCCGCGCCCGGGCGGCGCTCGCCTTCGTGGGGCTGGAGGGGCGGGCGCTGGAGCCGATCTCCGGCTTTTCGTACGGCCACCAGCGCCTGATCGAGATCGCGCGGGCGCTGGCCGGCAACCCCGTGCTCCTGCTCCTCGACGAGCCGGCCGCGGGGCTCAATTCCAGCGAGAAGAACGCCCTGACGGTGCTCCTGCGCCGGATGGCCGCCAAGGGCCTGACCATCCTGATCATCGACCACGACATGACGCTGGTGAGCGACGTGGCGAGCCACATCACCGTGCTGAACTTCGGCCGCCGCATCGCCGACGGCGTCACGGCGACCGTGCTGCGCGAGCCGGCGGTGATCCAGGCCTATCTGGGCGAGGACGCCGCCGCCGGTCCGGCGGCGAGCCTCAAGACCGACCTCGCTCCGGCGTGACCCCCGCGATGACGACGCCCGCCACGCCCCTGCTCGAGATCCGCGATCTCGTCGTCCGGTACGGGGAGATCGAGGCCGTGCGCGGCCTGTCCTTCTCAGTCGGCGCCGGGGAGGTGGTGACGCTGCTGGGTTCCAACGGCGCCGGCAAGTCGACGACCCTCAAGGCAATCTCCGGGCTGGTGCGGCCCGCCGCCGGCACGATCCTGCTGGAGGGGCGGCCGCTGGAGGGCCTGAAGCCCGAGACGATCGTGCGGCTCGGCGTCGCCCACGTCCCGGAAGGACGCCGGGTCTTCCCGGGGCTCACGGTGCGCGAGAACATCATGCTCGGGGCGTCCAACCGCTCCGGCCTCGGCAAGCGGGCGTTGCGCGACGAGGTCGAGGCGATGTTCGACCTCTTCCCGGACATCCGCCGGTTCGGCGACGCCCTGGGCTGGACGCTGTCGGGCGGCCAGCTCCAGATGGTGGCCCTCGCGCGCGGCCTGATGGCCAAGCCGCGGATCCTGCTGCTGGATGAGCCCTCCCTCGGACTGGCTCCGGTGATCGTCCAGGCGGTGTTCGCGATCATCGCCGAGGTGCGCCGCCGCGGGACCACCGTGCTGCTGGTGGAGCAGAATGCCCGGATGGGGCTCTCGGTCGCCGATCGCGGCTACGTGCTGGAGACGGGCCGCCTCGTCCTGCGGGGCGCGCCCGACGCGTTGTGGGCCAACGACGAGATCCGGTCGGCATATCTCGGCGGGCGGACGAGGCCCGAACTCGCGGTCTGACCGGACCGTGCCCCGGCGGCGGCCGCACTGCGCGCTGGACGGATGCGATGCCCGGCGCGGATCGTGCGACCGTCGCCGGACGGATCGGTGCCTTCGGCGGAGCGGTCCTGCAGACGTTGGCGGAGGCGCGTCCCGGCATCGTCGCCGATCTGCACGGCAAGGCCGCGCTGATCATCCGTGCCGTGACGAACCTCTGCTTCCGGACCTGCCAGCGACATCGCCGGCCGTTCCGTCATGATCGTCGGGACCTCAGACCGCCGACGGTCCGGCGGCCCCGGCCAGGGGAGCCTATGCGCCCTGCGTGGCGGGAGCGCGCGCGGGCAACACCCAGCCCGGCCTGATGAAGTGGCAGGTATATCCGTCGGGACGCCGTTCCAGGTAGTCCTGATGCTCCGGCTCGGCCTCCCAGAACGGGCCGGCGGGCGACACTTCGGTCACGACCTTGCCGGGCCACAGGCCGGAGGCGTCGACGTCGGCGACGGTCTCTTCGGCCACGCGGCGCTGACCGTCGTCGGTGTAGAAGATGGCCGACCGATAGCTGAGGCCCCGGTCGTTGCCCTGGCGGTTCGGCGTCGTCGGGTCGTGGATCTGGAAGAAGAACTCCAGCATGCGCCGGAAGCTCGTCCGATCCGGGTCGTAGATGATCTCGATGGCCTCGGCGTGGGTGCCGTGGTTGCGGTAGGTCGCGTTGGGCACGTCGCCGCCCGTGTAGCCGACGCGGGTCGATATCACGCCCTCCTGCCGCCGGATGAGGTCCTGCATGCCCCAGAAGCAACCACCGGCTAGCACCGCCCTCTCGGTTCTCATCGTAGCTCCTCCTGAGCCGTTCCACTGACAGCGCAGATATAGGGATCCCTCGGCCGCCGCGTTCTGCGACGTCGTCGCCTGCCGTCGCGATCGCGGCAGCGAGCGCCGCGGGCATCGTCAGGGGACTGAGCGCGAGACGTCCGCGGCGAAGCGAACGTCCCCGGAGCGGCTTCTCAGCTCCGCACGAGCGGCTTGCTGGCCTTGAAGTTCTTCCGCGCCGGTTCGGCCTTGCGGGGATCCGGCTTGTCGGCGAGGAGGCGCTTCACGCGCTCGTTGAAGTCCTCGGGCGTGACGCCCTGGGCTTTGCCGGTCTTGAGTTCGCGTGCCATCTCGGCCTCCGCTTCGTGGCCCAGAGCACGGGATTGCGCGGAGGGATCGGACTCATATGGGGACTCGTCGGCCGCGGCGCCACCGACTTCGGGCCAGGATAGCCGTCCGCACGCGATGGACCCGCGGGCCGAGATGGGATAGGGTCGCTGCGAGGTTGATGACCGGTTCGTAATAACGCTTCAGGACCCGGGGGCGGTACCCGGCGCCTCCACCAGAAGCATCCTGCCCCGGATACCGCGCGGGGACGAGGGCGAGCGTCCGGCGTTGCGGATCGCGCGCTGCCAGGGTGCTTCTGCTGGGGGTGAAACAGGTTCGACTGGGCGGTAAAGGGATCGCGAGTTCTGTCCTGCCTCGGCAGGGTAAGATGCGGCTTTCGGTAAGGACTCGACCGGTTCGGCGCGGGCAACCCCCGTTCCGAGCACCTGACCAAAACTCTAAATGCCAACGACAACGTCGGCATGGAGATGCGCCTCGCGGCGTAATCTTCCGGGGCGTGGGTACGCCTAGCAACAGAACCCGAGGCTTCGGCCTCGGGACCCGCCTTTATCGTCTGCCAGGTTCAGGGTTGCGGCTGGGCAGATCGGAGCGTTGCTTGAACGAGCCCGAACAGGGCAGTGCGGAGGCCGTCTACATCTCGGCCCTGGTCGGCGAGATGATGCGGCGCGTTCTGGAGGACGCTCTCGCCGAACTCGCGAGAACCCGCGGCGCTGCCTTTCTGGAGATCTTCGTGTCGCGCGAGCTGGCCCGCTGCGCCGACCTGTTCCGTGGCCGGCCCGGCGATACGCCCGAGACGACGGACATGTTGCGGGCTTGGTTCGCCATGGAGGGTGGCGAAGCGCTGCGAGCCGTGGTCGATCGTGCCAGCGTCGAAGCGGCGCGTGATTGAGGCGCTCCAGAGATGGGACCGCCGCCGACCTTGTCGACGATCATCGCACGGCGGCCCTTCTCGGAGCGCTGCGCACGGACTTTTCGGGCAAGTCTCGTCTCACGATCGTTCGGATCGTGATGGCGACAGTCGATGACGGCATCTTGAGCCACAGAACCCCGGATTCTCTCTGGCTCGGTCGGCGGCCGGGGCGACCGGAATTGCCGCGGCGATGAGCTCGCGCAGCTCTGCCCTGGGGTCTTCCTGCGGCCGGCCGAGCGCGGAAGGGCCGCCGTCATCCGCGATGCGGCAATCGCCGCATCCTTGCCTCGCGACACGTCGATCCGACTTCGCGACCAGGGCGCGTTCGAGCGCATCGCCGTGGAACGGCCAAGTGACCTACAGATCTGTCGCCGAGAAGTTGGCGCTCGCGCTCATCACGAGCTTGCCCGCTTCGTCGTAGGCTCGGGCGGTGAACGCGTTCACCTCGGTGCGATACCCCTCATCGCGCAGGATGTCGGTCAGCAACCGGCGAAGGGTATCTCGCAGCGCGTCCCGACCGGACAGGTGTACCCCTTCGTCGTCCCTGACCGTGATGCGATCGGATGTGACGATGAAGTATCTCGGCATCGGGCTCTCCGCCGACTGACGTAGCAGCGCGCATCACGCGGCCACCGGGGCCCGGTCGTCCTGCCCGCCATCGTCGACGCTCGCACAGCGGCGGCCCCTGGGCACTCACCTGGATCAGTCGCTGCGGTGCGGGGTGACCGGCGGTGCGGAACAGGATCGACCTCGGAAGCCGTGCCCACGATGCGCAGCGCGCTCTGGACCTGCTCCGCCGCGCGTCCCACCTCAGACCGGTGCGGGCCGCTGTGGCGTGTCCGAAGGGTGACTCGCCTCGCCCGGCCCTTACCCGGGGAACGGAAGCCGCGTGTCTCCGCGCGGAGCCGAACGCGCGGAGACACGCGGCACGCGGTGGTGTCCATCTCCCGTTGCCGCCGAGCGTCGCGGACGGCTCCCGTCGCGTCGCGGGCCCGACGGGAACCTGCACCCGAGGCGGCAGTTCTGTGCCGGCACCGATCTGAAAAGTCGGCCACGGCATCGTCGAGCAGGAGTCCCGTCAGGCCGCAGCCGGAGCGCTTCTCGAGCGTGTGGAATTATAGTTCAGCATTCGAGTTGCCTATCGCTCGATCAAAACCTATAGTGCTGTGTCGGCGGGGGGGCCAATGCCTGAGATGGCTGGGATCGGTGTCGCGCACGCCTGTGCCGACCGACAGACTCGGTCCGCGCGCGGAGCGGCCGCACGCAACGCGGCCGTCATCCAGGCCGGCCTCGCCCGGATCGTCGAGGACGAGATCCTGCCGCGTCTCACGCTCGCGCATCAGGCGGATCCGCCGTCGCGTGCATCGACGACGAGATCGCCGATGCCTGACCGCGTCGCCGCTCTCGCTCGGGCGCTGATGGCGGGCGACTCGCACGGCGCGTGGGTCCGCGCGCTTCTGGAAGAGGGGCTCTCGCTCGATGCGCTGCTGCTCGACCTGTTCGCACCCGCGGCGCGGTATCTGGGCGCGCTGTGGGAAGACGATGCCGCAGATTTCCTCGACGTGGCGGTCGCGCTCGGTCGTCTTCAGAACCTGACCCGGGCCCTGTGTGCGGATCTGGAGGGTGTGGACGTGACGGCGAACGGGCGCCGGGTCCTCCTGATGCCCTGTCCCGGCGAGACGCATCTCTTCAGTCTCGCGCTCGTGGCGAGCTTCTTCCGCGAGGCGGGGTGGCACGTGGTCCTGACCGACGGAGCGGACGAGGATCCCGCCAGCCTGCTTCGAGCCGAACGATTCGATCTGGTCGGCATCTCGCTGTCGTGCGACGTCCTCCTGCCCGTGATGGCGGAGTCCGTGGCGACGTTGCGCGCCGCGTCGTGCAACCGGGACTTGCGCGTCATCGTCGGTGGTCCGCTGTTCGTGCGCGAGCCTGCCTGCGCCAGCTTCGTGGGCGCGGATGCCGTCGCCGCGGACGCGCAATCGGCCGTCAAGATCGCGGAGGTCGCCTTGGCCCGCTGATGCCGTGCGGTCAGGCGCTGGTTCCGGCAAACCGGCGCCGCGCGGATCTCTTCTCATCCGGACGGTGTTAAAGATGTCGCGGTTGAGAGGTAGAGATCCAGAATTTGCAGGGGTTCGACGAGCAATTGGCGCTCGAATTCGTCCGCGGCCTCGTACAGTCGGCCGTGGCACGAGGCGTCGATCCGGCCATTCGACTCGATCAGTTTCGGGCGCTGCAGCAAGCTGTCGTCGCTCTATCGCGGGATCCTGCCGTCGTTCGCGCCAGTGAGCAGCTCATCCGGGCGATCGACTGCGTTCTCCACGAGCTGACCGCGGTGAAATCGTAGGCGGATCGGACGGGTTCTGCGGCGACGAACGGGGTAGGGCCGCCCGCGCGCAGCTAGCGACGCCCACGATCGACCATCCGTTTCGATGCACGCCTCCAAGCTTCGCCGAGCGTGCTCCGGCGTGAAGACTGTTCCGAAGCGCGGGCCCGACGCGGAGATGTTCGCCACGCTCTGCCGTTCTCAAGGTCGCGTCGGGTCGTTGTCTCAAGATCAGGCGCCTCGACGCGCGTCAGCGGCTGTCGGCCGGGCCTGTGCCGAGCCGGGGCGCGGCGACCGGGCGAACTCCAGGCCCGCGGTGACCGGCCGTTGCGGACACCCTGCAAGTGCCCTATCGGCCGCGACGATGCCCGACCGATCCCTCCGCGCCGTCCGGTCCGACGATCTCATGGCCGAGGTCGGCGCGCGCCTCCCCCTCTTCGATGACCTTTCCCCAGACACGATTCAGCGTCTGTCGGCCGAGGGCTTCGGGCGCGGCTTGCTGACGGCGTCCTTGCGAGCCCGCCTGCGCAAGGCCGGATTCCCCGATCTCGGTCATCTGGCCCAGTCTTCACCGGTCGCGATCGCCGCGATCAGAAAGTTCGGCCCCGTCCGGGTCGAGCGCGTCCGACACTTCATCCTCGACACGCTGGCGCGCTGGCTCCCGCGCGCCCGGGAGACGCACACCCACGAGGCGACGCGGGCGCGGAGGCTCGACCGGCTTCGCGGGCTGTCAGCCGGATGCCTGCCCCTCGCGGCGGGTCAGATCGCGGCGCTCCGCTTCGAGGACGGGTCCTGTGCGGACATAGCTACGTGCTCGCGTCTCTGGCTCCTCCGGACAGGCGCCGTGACATCCGATGACGTGGACCACGTCGTCGCCGCGCTCACCCGCCTTGCTCAAGCCTCCGATCCGGGCCCTCCGCGCCCCCTGGAGGAGGCCGGGGCTGCACCGGCGGGCGACGCCGCGGCAATGGCGACCCGTCGTGCCGCTCTGCTGGCGGAGCGGGACCGTGAATGGGACGAGGCCGCGCCGACCGAGGGCAGGCACCGGACTTGACCACTCCTCCCGATCCGAGATCGGGTCGGATCGCGCGCCGCCAGGTGCCGTCGAGACGGCCCGGCTCGATCCGACACGAGCCCGTTCGTGTCCCTGGGCGCGCCGCCCGGCGCTTCGTGAAAGACCCGGCGAACGGCGCGTGAAGGGGCGTGATCCCGCCCATCCGAGACGGGCGCGCAACGCCCCCCTTGCGCCGCCGCGCGCGCTTACCATCTTCAGACCATCCAACGGGATGGTCCAGGGATGGATGGAATGGCGGATAAGGTGAACGATCTGCGACCCAAGCTGCCGGACAGCGAGAAGATCACGCTCAACCTCGGGTTCGTCGACCTCGGCCACATCGACTTGATGGTCCGCGACGGCTTCTACGCCAACCGTGCCGATTTCATTCGAACCGCCGTGCGCAATCAGATCGAGCGCCAGGGCGAGGCTGTCAGGCAGTCCGTCAGCCGGAAACAGCTCAGCCTCGGCCTGTCGCACTACACGAAGCAAGCGCTCGAGGCGGCGCGCGACGCGGGCGCGCCGCTGCATATCCAGGTGCTCGGGCTGGCCAGCATCGCCCTCGACGTCACGCCCGAACTGGCGCGCGCCGCCATCGCCTCGGTCGAGGTGCTCGGCGCCTTCCAGGCCAGTCCCGCGGTCAAGGCCGCGCTCGCCGACCGGACGACCTGACGTCTTCCCGCCGACGCGACTGGAGATTCCGCCGCGCCCGCTCTCCCTTACCCAGGACCTGTCCGATGGATCACACCACGAAGACCGCCTTCGCGCGCTTCGCATTCCCGAAGGTCGACCCGGCCCGTGCCGCCCGTGCGGCGGAGGCGATGGCCAAGCTTCACGAGCGGCAGGCCGCGGCGTTCAAATTGTGGTCGGAGGCGGGTCGGAGCGCCGCGGAGGTGCGGACCGCGGACGCGGCCGACATCCTCGACATGGTCGCGCCCTCCGCTCCCGGCGAAGCCTGGGTCGCGCCGGAGACAACTGGAAGTCGTTCGAGCCGGCATCCCCACGCCGAACTCGGAGGCGACATCGCCGGCAACGTGATGCGCACCATCCAGGAGGCGCTGGCGAAGGCCGGCGTGGACCCGGATCGCGACGGGCGGAGCGGCGCGACGCCGGCCCCGGCCGGGCTTCCGGAGGGGGCACGCTTCGAGGCCCGCACCTTCACCGGCGCGGCCGGGACCCGGAACTACAAGGTCTACGTACCGAGCGGCTACACCGGCCAGGCGCTGCCCGTCGTGGTGATGCTGCACGGCTGCACGCAGAACCCGGACGACTTCGCCGCAGGCACGCGGATGAACGCGGTCGCCGAGGCGCGCGGCGTCCTCGTGGTCTATCCGGAGCAGCCGCGTTCGGCCAACTTGCAGCGGTGCTGGAACTGGTACGAGCCCGGTGACCAGCAGCGGGAGGGCGGCGAGCCCGCCCTGATCGCCGGCATCGTCCGGCAGGTGATCGCGGAGTTCTCGGCCGATGACAGGCGCGTCTACGCGGCAGGCCTGTCGGCAGGCGGGGCCGCCGCCGCGATCCTGGCGATGACCCACCCCGATTTGTTCGCGGCGATCGGCGTCCATTCCGGCCTGGCCTGCGGTTCCGCGCGGGACGTGCCCTCGGCCTTCGCGGCCATGAAGGGCGTCGGCGCGCCCGCGACGGGGGAGCGACACGCCGTGCCGCTGATCGTGTTCCACGGTGACCGCGACCGCACCGTGCACGCGGCCAACGGCGATCGCGTGACCGCGCAGGGGCCTTCCGATCCGGAGCTCCGCACATCCGCGACCCAGGGCCGGACACCGGACGGGGTGGACTACACCCGCACCGTCCGGACGGACGCGTCCGGCCGCGCCGTCGTGGAGCAGTGGGTCGTGCACGGAGCCGGGCACGCCTGGTCGGGCGGCAGCCCGGCCGGCTCGTTCACCGACCCGCGCGGCCCGGACGCGAGCCAGGAGATGATCCGCTTCTTCCTGGAGCACGCGCGGGCGACCGGTGCCAGACCCTGAGGCCTGCCGGTCCGTCGGCTGCATCGTCCCTGCCGGATCGCGCAACCGATCGCTTCGATCGCGGCCGATCGGCGCTCTCGCGCCGATCCCGCGCGTCTGACGGACCCTGGCCGCAGGTCCCGAGCGGACCTGTCGCGCCGCGCGCCGGGCCCGCTGCCCGGTCGATCGCGGCAAGCTCCGCCCCAGGCCGACGAAGAAGCCGATCCCGGCGGGCCGCGGGGGCGCCCCCGGGTCAGGACTATCTTTGTCCGTCATGAAAGCGCAGAGTGCCGACATCACCGGATCGGTTGATCCAGGCTCCGGTGGCTGAGGGTCCATGCCCCCGCCTGCAACGGACAGGCGCGCGTGGCAGACCTCATCACCTTTCCCGCCCGGCCCCGCTCACGACACGCGCGCCGCGCCTATCAGGTCCATCGGCTCGCCCCGACCGGTGGCGTGCTCACGACTTGCGTCATCACAGCGCGCAACGACGGCGATGCCAAGCGGCAGGCAGCGGGTCTGATCGCGGGGCATCATACCGAACTCTGGGCAAGCGACCGCCTCGTTGCCGTCTTCGGCGCCTTCGAGACCCCGATCGCGACCGCAATCCGGTTGCTCCCAGATCAGCCGACGCCCGAACGGTGAAGACAACTCCGTCCGGTCCGTCATCGTATCGAGGAGCGAGATCATGGCAGCGGAACAGAAGCGCGGAAATCGCGAAGTCAAGAAGCCGAAGAAGCCTGTGCCCAAGACCAATGCCTCGGCGCCCTCGGTCAAGGGCTCCGTCGCGGCGGCCATGAGGCCGCCCCGGAAGGCCTGAGGGCGATGCCCGCTCGTCACGGCCAAGCCTGGTGGTAGAGCCCGGCCAACCCCGGCCATGCCCGGTGATGCGGAAGCTGGCCCGGTTGGTCGTCCGTATGGCGCAGCGACCCGGCCTCCTCGAGAGCGGCCGGCTGATCGATCAACTCACCGATCTGGAAACCGAGGGCTTGGCCCGGAATATTTCGTGGCGGTCCATCGAGACAATCAGAGCCACGCGATTGAAGCTGCGCGTCGGGGGCCTGAACCGAAATCGTCTCTGCCGCTAGATTCCCGATCGCTGTGCGATGATCGATCGTGAGACGTGCCTGGACGCGCTGCGAGCGCTCATCGTCCGGGCGGACCCGGCCGAGTTCGCGGCCGCTCAGGATAGCCCGCAGCGCTTCCTCCTGCGCGACGACGGTCCGGAGCGACGGACAGCGGTCCTCGACGGCCTCCGCGCCGAACTCCCGCGCGAGACGCGGGCCGGCTCCCGCTCGCGCGAGCAGCCTTCACACAGTCCGCCCCGCGATGATCGAGCGGACGCGCACCTTGGCAGAGGCCACGACGGCGTGACGCGCCGCCGCCGGCCGAACGCCCGCGGAATCGCGCCCTCGTCCTTCGAGGCACGGATGCCCCGCGTCGCCCGTCAGATGCCGATGCTCGCCGCCCCGGCGGCGGCCGCCTGCGGAACGGTCGCGCCGTTCCGCAACGCCATCGCTATGGCGATCGACATGGTGTCGATGGCGAGCGCGCGATCCTGCCCGTAATCGTAGGAGCTGTTTCTCCCGGAACTCAGCCGCGCGTAGTAGGCGTCGGGAAATTCCCGATCGATCCGCGTTCTGAGAAGCTGAGCTGCCGCGGCGTAATTGGCTTCGAAATCCCGGCCCTTGCTCGCCGATGCCCCCTCGAAGGTCCCGGCTTCCTTTCGCTTGGCGATCGCATCGGACCTGCGCTCTTGCGCGCTGCCAAGGAAAAAGTGAATCGTTCTGGAGATCAGCCACCGGATGATGGTCATCGGAATCTCCTGTGCGGGCGGCGAATGCCGTCCCGTGCGGATACATAGCACATCGCGGCGCCACCTGAGCTTAAAAATACGGGCCCGCTGATAATCGAAGTTTCCGGCAGGCCGCCGCGGTATGCTGGCCGAGGCGTCCGGCTGTCCGGGTCAAGGCCCGGGCCTGCGTCGGTCGCCACGCCCATCGATAGGGGGACGCACCGCGGCCCGCCGGAACGAGGGCCGGGCGCCCGCGCGCCTGCCGAGTCACGGCGCGGCCCGGCACCCGTCCTGGACCGCACCGCCGTCGGTCAGGGCGGGGAGATCTGCGGACCCGGATGCACCAGGGTCGTGACATGTTCGGTCGCCTTCCACACGGGCCAGGAGCCCTCGCGAACGAACATGGCGAACGCCTCGATCACGTCCGGCCGGTCGAAAGCGCGCATACCCTCACGTGCGCGCCCGACGATGCAGGCCCCATCCGCCGTATCAGCCGCGGGCGAGCGGATATCGAGCGAGAACATCACGCCTGATCGATCGGGCCTGAGCGCGTCCGGGAGGGCGTCGATCTTGCGCCAGAGGCAGTACCACCGGGCGCAGGCCTCCGGGCGTTCGCGGTAGATCTCGCAGCCCGTTCCGGTGTTGTGCCGGCACACGACCCCTGCCGGCTTGTCGAGGGCCGGGATCGCCAGAACACGGCAGCACATCGTGCAGGAACCGCATGACCGGCCGGGGACGGTGCGCTCGGGGGTCCGCGGGACGCCCTGGCTCGGGCCGCCGCAGACTCGTGCTTTGCTCGCGATCGGTCTGTCCTCGATTGCCGTCGTGCGGCGGGGATGTGGCTGATGGCGGAGATGCGAGGGGCGGGTGCTGTGCGCCAGGGCGGGCGGCTTTCCGGCGCAAGCCGGGCGCTCGGCGGGAGCGTCGGCGACGGGGGGGCCAGGCGGCGCCCCGACCCGGCGGGCGGGTGGCTCAGGCCGTCGGGCGCCGCGCGTGCCGCCACGCCGCAATCGCGCTCCGTCTCGCCTCGAAGGCCGTGCGCAACCGCGTGCCCGGTGCACCCTGCCGCTCCGCGCCATAGCCGTGGAGCAGAACTGCGTCGGGTCCGAAGACACGACGCATCTCGGCGCGCCAGAGGCGGTCCGCGACGGCGAGCGTCGTCTCGGTTTCCGCGAAGCGTTCGATGTTCATGGCAGACGTCCTTACCTCATCGCCGCCTGCCACAACGCGCCGTCCTGCCCAGAGGTCCAACGCGAGCGTGATCCCGGCCGGCCGCGGTCGCGGATCGGGGGATCGGTGCAACTGGAAGACGTTGCGGGCTACGATGGGGGCGCTGCGGCTTCTTCGCGCGGTCTCGCGGCGCGGCAAGGTGGCCGTCGTGTCAGAGGGCCCGTGCGAGGCCCGCCTCCAGATCGAGGGCGCTGGCGGTCTGCTGAGAGAGGCGGACGCCCGTCGGCTCTACCGCCGCATCGGCCTTCACCGCGCGGCGCACGATCGCCAGCGCCTCGTCCTCCGAGGTGGTGATCGTCGCGTAGAACATGACCAACCGGCCCGAAAGCTCCGCGTCGTCGGGCCGCGTCACCTTGAGGATGAAGGCCGTCTGATTGGGTTCGATCATCGCCGCGTCGGCCGAGTGGGTGTCCTTCGTCGTCATGGATCGCAAAGGCCTCGCTCGGTCTGCCCGGGGACGCCCTCAGCCGGGCCGATGCGTCGTGGCGGACGCGCGTCACGGAACGCCACGCGGTCGTCCGCGGGCCCGTCCACCCGAGACGGTTCAGGCAGGCGTGAGCTCGCCTTCCCGCACGGCACGCTCGCCGCTCGCGGACTTGATACGGTAAGTCGGCTCGCCGGAACGGTCGTCCGGCGTCAGGCGGATCACCTCGAAGAGCCCGTCGACGGTGCTCTTACTGCCCGCGTAGCTGATCCCCAGCTGCCGGACATGCTGGCCGATCTTGAACTTGTGAGACATGGGTCGTCCTTCGGAGTGATGGCGCGTGCGGGCCGGGTGCGGCCTAGCGGCGTGCGCGCGCCTTGCGGGCCGCAAACCGTGCGTCGCGTGCAGCCTTCTGTTCGGCAGCGCGGGCAACCTGCTGCTCCGCCTTCTCGGCAGCCAGACGGTCGGACTCGGCCGCGGCGCGGGCCCGCGCGGCCTGGACCTCAGCCTCGTGCTCGACCGCGGCGGCCAGACGAACGGCTTCCCGTTCGGTTGCCCGGAGGTCTCGCGCCTGGATGACCGCGTGCCGCGCGGCTTGCCGAGCGAGGAGGCCCGGATCGTCGGCCGCGGGGCGTGCCCGGAACCGGGCCAGTGTGGCCTGCCGCGCTCTGGCCGTCTCTGCGAGACGATCGACGAGGTGATCGGTTTTCAAAGGTTTCACGGATTCTCCGCAGGCGCACCGGACGTCGGCCCTGGTGGCGGGACATGGATGAAGCCGCTCCGCGACGGGAACGGCTTCGACGGGCGTCTGGGGCTGACGCGTGAGACTCAGGCGGCCTGAAGGCTGCCGGCCGACTGCTTGCCGGTCCGCCGATCGGTCTCCATCTCGTAGGAGACTTTCTGGCCCTCGTTCAGGCCTTGCATGCCGGCGCGCTCGACGGCCGAGATGTGGACGAACACGTCCTTGCCGCCGTCATCCGGCTGGATGAAGCCGAAGCCCTTGGTGTCGTTGAACCATTTAACGGTGCCGATGGTCATAGGTATTCCATATCAGTGAAGGCAAATAGATAGGGCGGGCGCGTGGATCACACGCGCCCGGTCGCCGGATGTCGAAAATGGGAGAGATGCAGAACGCTCGCCCTGTTGAGGCGATACGGCCGGATACCTGGCCAAAAATCGATGCTGTATCTGTACGCCATCGATGTGACGATGACAAGTACATTGAGAAAGTGCGCGATTTATGCCGGGCCGAGCGGCGATTATTCATCCCGAAACTTCGCGCCGCGTTTCCCGTGAACGGCTCGGACGAAGCGGCTTGTCGGCCCGCGCTCCGGCGTTCGGCCGGCCGATCTCCGACGGCGTCAACGGCCGGTCCGGTGTGATGAGGAGCGCCCCTCCAGCGGGCCGGACAAGCGGCGGCAACGTCGTCTCCGACCCGTGACGCCGTCCGTGCCCGCCCCCCCGGCGCTGATGCGGCGACGTGGACACCTGGCCGAGGGGCGGCCGGGCTCTCTCTAACGGCGCACGCAATCCACGGTTTGGGCGCCGGCTGTCGGAGCCGGCGCGCCGTTCGACCCGGAGGCGCGCTCGCCGATGACGCAGGATCTGCCGGACTTTCCCCCCGAGGCGTTCGCCAAGCACGACCGCGATCCCGATCCCGCGTTCTACGCGCAGCCGCGCTTCGTGACCCATATCGATGCCGCCGCCATCGGGGCGGTCACCGACCTCTACAGGGAGATCGTCCCGGCGGGCGGCGACGTCCTCGACCTGATGTCGAGTTGGGTCAGCCACCTGCCGGACGAGGTCGGTTATGCCAGCGTCACCGGCCACGGCCTGAACGCGGCCGAACTCGCCGCCAACCCGCGCCTGACCCGGCATTTCGTGCAGGACCTCAACGCCGAGCCGCGCCTGCCGCTCGACACGGCCTGCGTCGACGCCGCACTGATCTGCGTCTCGGTCCAGTATCTCCAGCGCCCCGTGGCCGTCCTGTCCGAGATCGCGCGCGTGCTGCGCCCCGGCGCCCCGGCGGTGATCAGCTTCTCGAACCGCTGCTTCCCGACCAAGGCGGTGGCCATCTGGACAGCCCTCGACGGCGCGGGACATGCCCAGCTCGTCGGTCTGTACCTCCAGCGCGCCGGCTTCACCCGCGTCGAGAGACGCGTCCTCAAGCCCGCGGGAGGTCCCGGCGACCCGGTGACGGCGGTGATCGGCCGGACGGCCGCGGCCTGAGGGCCCGGCAGCGGCCGGTCCCGGCACCGCACCCGGCCCCCTCAAGCCGGGGCGCGCGCCGGGAACCAGTTGCCGTGGAAGCCCGGCGGGATCCGGTGTCCGAGGCGGACCCGGGCCACGGGCGGGGCGTCGAACGCGCGCGCGTCGAGGACGCTGAAGTCGGTCGCGTCGCGGGCGGTGTCGATGACGAGCCCGACGAGCCAGCCCTCGTCCTCGCCGGACCCGGTCCGCGCCGGGACGAAGACGAACTCCCCCGGGACGTGATCGGGGCCGAAGTCGTGCACGTGGCGTTCGCCCGTCTCGAGGTCGTGCTTGTAGAGCTGCGTCGCACCGGCGAGCTGCGTGTTGCCGTCGGCCGGGACGCTGACCGTGTAGACGTAGCGGTGGCGCTGCCCGAGGCGCCGCTCATCGATGCGGGGGAATTCCTGCGCCGCGGGGTCGGTCACGCGCCGCTCGACCCGACCCGTCGACGGATCGATGATCCAGCGTTCGAGCCGGCCCGGTGTGTCGAGCCCGCCCCCGGGCGAGGCGAACACTGTCCCGTAGGCGATGACGTCGAGGATCACCCGCCCGTCGGCGTCGTCGTAGGCGTTGGCGGTGTGGAACACGAAGCAGGGCTCGACGGCGCACCAGAGGATGTCGGCACCCTCGCCCTGTCGGGGGAGGAGGCCCACGCGGGCCCCGTGGTCGGGGTTCCAGCGGAACGGGAAGCGGTACCCGGCGAGCAGGGCCCGGAACGAGAACGTGACGGGCAGGTCCAGCACGATCACGAAGCGCGCCGTGATCGCGCAATCGTGGATGCAGGGGCCGTGCGCGACCGCGACCGGCACCTCGCGCACGACCTGCCCGCTCGGTGCGAGGACGACGTGGCGCACGCTGTCCCAGACGCGGCCGTCATACGCGACGGCGTGAGTCTCGCCGGTCAGCGGGTCGCGGTGCGGGTGCCCGGTGAAGGAGCCGGCCAGCGTCCCGTCGAACGGGTTGTAGCGCTGCTCCTCCAGGGTGCGCGCGAGCTCGACGGGGAAGCTGCCGGCCTCCACCACCGCGAAGATCCGGCCGCCGATCTCGACGACGTTGGTGTTGACGGTGTCGTTGCCGCCCCGCCGCGGCCCGGGCGCCGCTGGCCGCTCGAGCGCCGTGGCGGCCGTGCGCGAGTTGATCCAGCGGTTGCGATACCACAGCGCCCGGCCGCCCTCGAGCGCGAGACCGTGCACCATGCCGTCGCCGAGGAACCAGTCGTGACCCCGCGTCGCCGGGCAAACGGGGTTGGCCCCCATCTTGAGGTAGAGGCCGTCGAGGCCGGGCGGGATCGCGCCGGTGACGGGCAGATTCTCCAGCGTCAGCTCCGCGCGCATCGGTTCGTGAACGCCGACGACGAAGGGGTTGGCCGTTCCGGGCAGGCGCAGCCGGTTGCACGCCGCCAACAGGCCGACGCCGACCTCGGCGACCGCGCGGAGGGCCGACTGGACTCGGTTCGGCATCGGCGGCGCTTCCAGGATCGGGCGGCGGGCACGAACGACATCGGCGCGAAGCCGCACGGGCCCCTCCCGCCGAAGGGAGCCGCGCGCGCTCCACGGCGCACCATACCCGAAAGCGGCGAGGCTGTGCCGCCGGATTCCGCTGCAGCGGGACAGGGCGAGCGTCTCAGTCGGGCGGTTTGGCGACGATCCGCTTCGGGGACGCAGACTGGCCGAAGCGGACACCCTGAAACCGGGATCGGGAAGCTAGACTTGTCGCATCCCGCCATCGACGCACAGTTCGGCTCCCGCGACAAAGCTCGCCTCGTCGCTGAGGAGGAACAGCGTGGCCGCTGCCACCTCCTCAGGACGGGCCATCCGGCCGAGCGGGATCGGCGCGATCAGCCTGGCCCGCCCCTCCTCCGGCACGCTCGCCATCATGGCGGTGTCGGTTGGGCCGGGGGCCACAACGTTCACGCGGATGCCCTGTGGGGCTAGTTCCGCTGTCCATGTGCGTGCGTAGGAACGTAGCGCCGCCTTTGTCGCGCAATAGGTCCCGTAGGGCGTGATGCCTGCGGCGTCGGCGATCGAGCCCATCAGCACGACGGACCCACCCTGCCCCATCACCCCCAGAGCGGCCTGTAGCCCGAATACGGCCCCACGCACGTTGACGGCAAAGTGCCGGTCAAAGTGCTCCGGCGTCCCGTCGCGCAGGGTCGCCGGTTCCGAAATGCCCGCGTTGAGGACGAGCGCGTCGATCCGGCCATGCGTCTCCCGCACCGTCGCGACGACGCGGTGCAGATCCTCCTGGAGGGCTGCGTCTGCGACGAGACCCCGCGCCCCTTTCCCGATCCTCGCAGCGGCGGCCTCGACCTCGTCGGCGCGCCGCCCGGTGAAGACGACCGACGCGCCCTCGATCGCCAGCCGCTCGGCCACCGCAAGGCCGATGCCCTTCGCCCCGCCGACCACGAGAGCAACTTTGTCCACCATGCGGGCCATCAGGGCATCCCTTCATCCGTGATGGCCTCAGAGATACAGAACGTATATCTGCTATCAAGAACGCACTTAGGTTAGCCTAGATATGGTCGACGATACCGATCTCGATGCCGCGTCCGAGTGCGCGCTCGCCAACATGGCGCGGGTCCGTCCGGTGTTGGACAAGATCGCCGACAAGTGGACGATCCTGATCCTCACGGTGCTTTGCCCGCGACCGGCCCGGTTCAACGCGATCAAACGGCGGCTCGATGGCATCACGCATAAGGCGCTAGCGGACGCGCTGAAGCGGCTGGAACGCAACGGTCTGGTGACCCGGACAGTGCTGCCGACCGCTCCAATCGGCGTCGAGTATGCGATCACGCCACTTGGCCATTCACTACGTCAGCCCTTCGAGGCGCTCTGCTCATGGGCCCTCGACAATGGTGCAGCGATTGAGGCGGCCAATTGCGAGCATGACAGCATCAAACCGAAGCAGTGAACGTCGGCTTTCGGTGTGAAAGATCTCGAGCCGCCATGTCGTATAAGGGGCGCCAGCAGAGTCTCGCCGCAGGTATCGAGCGCCCGATTGTGACCGTTAGTAGGCCCCATCCTCGAGGATGTTCAGGATGTTGCCGCACGCCTTGCAGTACACAGCATCCTGCTCGCGACGCTGCAACCCGCAAGCGGTGCAGGGGAAGCGCACCTTGTAGGGGCGGAACACGACCTGGGCGAGGCGGAAGAGCACTCTCTATCGGTCGCCCGACTTTCCGAACCGGCTGAGCCCGCGAACGGGGCACCAGCTAGTGCGTTCCAGTCCATGGGGGAGAGGGAGCCACAGGCCTCGCAGGGGCCGCCGAAGAGAGGGCGCGCCGCATTCCGAGCGCGCCGCCGACGTGTTCCGGTCTCAGGAAGAACCCGGCGCTGCGATAAGACCTCACGCCCGCGTGAACGCTGCGCCTCGCGGAGAAGCCGGCTGGGTGACCGTGTCATCGGAACGTCGCATCGGCTGGCGGGTTTGTGACCCGGCCGGAAGGGTGAGGTGCAGGGAAGCGGTATGGCATCGATCAGAGAGATCGCAGAGACGCTGAGAGCGATCGCCACCCCTGGGATGACGCCGAAGGCGATCCGTTCTGCGATCCGTGAACGGCATCCGGAGGCGAGGAAGAAGGAGATCGTTCGCGCCGCGTTCCACGCCCTGACCGAAGCGCCGCGCGTCGGAGACGGTGCGACCGCGGAACTTCACGATTTCGCGCTGGCCGAGCGCATCGCTGAGGACAACGCGGACGTGGTGTTGAAGGTGAGCAAGCGCAGAAGGAAGAAGCGCTTGCCGGACGCATCGGAGCGCTCGCCGGCACACTGAACGGGGCAGGCAGTTCCCGGCTGTTGGGCCCTGAAGGCCGGCTACCGGGATACGTTCCTGCGGCGGCGGCGGATCGAGAGCCGGGTGGCCGCTCGGGGTGGATCCCACCGTTCTGCGTCCGGCAGGCCGCGCATCTGAGCGACGTTGTCGCCCGCACGTCACGCTTCTCAACCGAGCCCTCGGGGTTCCGTCCGCCAGCTCGCATCGACGGAGAGAGATTCGGCCACAGTCAGCTCGCTCGGAGGGTCCGCCGTGCTACGAGGCCGAGGGTCGATCCCTGCACGATGATGGTGAACAGCACCACGGCGTAGGTCGCCGCCAGGATGGCGGGCTTGGCCTCGCTCTCCGGGATCGAGAGCGCCAGCGCCACCGAGATGCCGCCGCGCACGCCCGCCCAGGTCAGGAACGGCACGTTGCCGAGCGAGAGGTTGCCACCCCAGCGGAACGCGAGGACAGGCGTCGTGACCGCCACGAGGCGCGCGACGAGCACGATGGGCACTGCGCAGGCTGCCAGCGCCAGCCCGGAGACCTGGAAACGCAGGACGAGCACCTCGAGGCCGATCAGGAGGAACAGGACCGAGTTGAGCACCTCGTCGACGAGCGTCCAAAGGGCCGAGACGTACTTCTGGGTGGTGTCGCTCATCGCGTAGCGCGGCGCACGCTCGCCGATCAGCAGCCCGGCGGCGACAACCGCGAGCGGGCCACTCGCCCCGATCTTCTGCGCGATGGCGTAGGTCCCGGTGACGAGGGCCAGCGTGATCAGCACCTCCACGGGGAAGTCGTCGATGGCCTTCATCGCGCGGTAGGCGACGTAGCCGGTCACGATGCCCAGCAGCACGCCGCCCCCGGCCTCGTGGAGGAGCAGCGTCGCCACCCCGCCCGCGCTCATCGCCTCGCCACCTCGGCCGGACGCGACGGCGACGAGCACCGTGAACAGCACGATGCCGATGCCGTCGTTGAACAGCGCCTCGCCCTGCATCTCGACTTCGAGGGCTTCCGGCACCTCCACGTTCTTCAGGGTGGCCAGCACCGCCACGGGGTCGGTCGGGCTGATCAACGCGCCGAACACCAGGGCCCAGGCGAGGGGCACCGGGCTGCCGAGCGCCTGCCCCGCCGCCCAGAAGGCCGCACCGACCGAGGCGCACGAGATGACGGTCCCGAGCAACGCGAGGGTCGCCACCGCCATGGCCCGCTCCCGGAGCGCCCGGAGGTCGAGGTTCAGGGCGCCGGCGAACAGCAGGAAGGCCAGCATGCCGTTCATGACGACGCCGGTGAAGTCGACCTGGTCGAGGACGCGGGTGAGGTCTTGGTAGAGGTGTTGCGCCGGGAAGGCGACGTCGACGAGCACGAGGGCGAGCGAGGCGAGAAGCCCCATCACGAGCAGGCCGATGCTGTGCGGCATGCGCAGGAAGCGGCGGTTCAGCCAGCCGAACAGAGCCGACAGCGTCAGCAGCATCGCGGCGAGGTCGAAGATCGAGATCAAGGCGTGTCCTTCCCGCCAGCGGTCTTCCGGAACGCCCCATCGTGCCGGTCGTTGCCGGGCTCGAAAGGGATCGGTCCGCAACGATGAACGCGCGCGTCAAAGCCTGGCTGGAGATCCTCGGCGACCTGTTCTGGCTCCGCCCGGCCCTCGTCGTCCTCGGCTGCATCCTGCTCGCCCAGTTCGGTGTCTGGCTGGAGACGGCCCACGTCGCCGGCTTCGATCCCTCCTCGCCGGACACGAACTGGGGCTATTCGGGCGGGGCCGAGGGCGCGCGGGCGCTGCTCAGCGCCATCGCCTCCTCGAACATCGGGGTTGCCGGCACGACCTTCTCCATCACCATCGCTGCCCTGACCCTGGCTTCCGGTCAGATGGGCCCCCGACTCCTGCGTAACTTCATCCGGGATGGCCGCAACCAGACCGTCCTCGGCATCTTTCTCGGTGCCTTCGCCTACGCGCTGATGGTCCTGCGCACGGTGCGGACGGTGGAGGAAGACCCGTTCGTCCCGCACCTCGCCATCACCGGCGCCCTCGTCCTCGCGCTGGTTGCGGTCGGCACGCTGGTCTGGTTCGTCCACCACATAGCCACGAGCATCAACATCGAGACCGTGGTCGACGCCGTCCAGCAGGACCTCTGCAAGGCTATCGCGACCCATACCCGGGACGAGCCGGGGGCCGACCGTCCCGGCAATCCTCCGACCGGAAGGGCCGTGGCCGCGACGGGCGGCGGCTACGTGCAGGCCCTCGACGAGGACGCCTTGGCCGACTGGGCCCACGAGCGCGGGATCTCGGTCACCCTGCGGGTACGGCCCGGCGACTACGTGCCGAGCGGTTTCCCGATCGCGTTTCTGTCCGCGCCAGTCGAGGGCGCCGAGACCGCCATTCTCGACGCGGTGACGCTGGGGCGGCGTCCCGCCGCGCTCCAGGATCCGGAATACTCGGTCCGGCAGTTGGTCGAGATCGCGGTCCGAGCTCTCTCGCCCGGCATCAACGACCCGTTCACCGCCGGCAGCGTCGTCGACCATCTCGGCGACGCGCTGTGCCGGATCGCGCCGCGGCACCTGCCCACCGGCGTGGTGCTGCGCGCGGGTCGCACCGTGCTGATCCATCCCGTCACGGACTACGACGGGCTGTGCGACGCCATGTTCCACATGATCCGGCAGAACGCGGCCGGGTCGGTCCACGTCCTGGGCCGGATGCTCGACGTGCTCGCCCGCGTCGCCGAGGTCGAGAGGCGGCCGGATCGGGCGGCGGACCTCGCCCGGCATGCCGGCCTCGTCATCGCCGCCGCCCGCCGCGACGTGGCGGACCCGTCCGACCTCGCCGACCTCGAGGATCGCTACTGCCGGCTCCGCGGCGCTGCACCAGATGGCGGCTAGTACGCACCCTCGTCGGGGATGTTCAGGATGTTGCCGCAGGCCTTGCAGTGCACGGCGTCCGGCTCGTGGCGCTGCAGCCCACAGGCGGTGCAGGGAAAGCGGACCTTGTAGGGGCGGAACACCACCTGCGCGAGGCGGAAGAACAGCGTCACGCCGCAGATCATCACGAAGACCGACAACAGCCGGCCGGTCGGTCCCGGAAGGGTGATGTCGCCGTAGCCCGTCGTCGTGAGCGACGTCACGGTGAAGTACAGGGCGTCGATCGGTGTCTGTATGGCTGGGTTGGAGCCGTGCTGGGTGGCGTAGACGATGCCGGTCATCGCGAAGACGAAGACCACGAGGTTGGTCGCGGCCAGGATCGCGTCCTCGTTGCGGCGGAACAGCCCGCTGTCCTGCCGCAGCCGCTCCAACAGGTGATAGGTGCGCAGCATGCGCAGCGTCCGCAGGATGCGCAGGAAGCCGACGCCCTCGACCAGCAACGGGGCGAGGAACGAGGTCACCGCCACGAGGTCCGTCCAGGTGCTCAGGTGCCGGAACTCGCGCAGCGGTGCGCGGCTGATGCGCAGGCGGGCGGCGAAGTCGAGGAGCACGCACAGACCCACCGCCACGTCGCAGGCGACGATCCAGGGGCTCAGCGGCAGGAACGAGGTGACGACCACGAAGGCGATGGTCGCCACGTCGAACACGAGCAGGGCGTAGCGGAAGCGGTGCGCGCGTCCGGTGTCCTCCTCGTAGAGTTCGCGCAGTGTCGCGGTGAACATCGTCATCGGTCGTCGGGCCGGAAGGGGCTGGATCTCAGGAATCCCGCACGATGCCGTACCCGGCCACGGCGCCTTCGGCACCATCCGAAAGCCACGACAGCAGCATCAGCATTCCCATCCCGAGGAGCAGGACCCCGGTGAGAGCGAGTATGAGATCGGACAGACGGCCCTCGATGGCGCCGGGACGGCGCCGCGGGAACTGACGGGGCATGATGCTCACCTGGTCCTCGGATGTCGGAGAGGTGACCGCGGCACGATGGAACGCGGCCGGTCCCGGTTCAGCAGCGAGGCAGTCGGGCCGGGGCGAGCCGCAGGACCAGCGCCCCGGCGGCCATGCAGGCGAGCGAGCCGAGCAGCACGCCGACCTTGGTCTCGGCCTCGAGCTCGGGGGCATGCGCGAAGGCGAGCAGGCCGATGAACAGGCTCATGGTGAAGCCGACGCCGCAGAGGAGCGAGACGCCGTAGACCTGCCACCATCCTGCATTGGCCGGGCGCTGTGCCAACCCGAGCTTCACGGCAGCGAAGACGAGGCCGAACACCCCGACCTGCTTGCCGACGAACAGGCCCAGCGCCACGCCGAGCGTCACGGGGTCGAAGAGCATGTGCGGCGTGATACCCGCCAGCGACACGCCGGCGTTGGCAAAGCCGAAGATCGGCAGGATGAGGTAGGCCGACCACGGATGGACCGCGTGCTCCAGGATATGCAGCGGCGAGGTCGGGTCGTCCGGCTTGCCGGCGCTGAGGCGCAACGGGATGGTCAGCGCCAGCAGCACGCCGGCGATGGTCGCGTGGACGCCCGACGCGAGCACGAACACCCAGAGGAGGATGCCGAGGAGCAGGTAGGGCCACAGGCGTGCCACGCCGGCCTTGTTGAGGCCGTAGAGCACGGCGAGCGTCGCCGCGGCCCCGCCCAGCATCGGGAGCGACAGGTCGGCGGTGTAGAACAGCGCGATGATCAGCACGGCCCCGAGGTCGTCGATGATGGCGAGCGCCGTCAGGAAGATCTTGAGTGAGACCGGCACCCGGGACCCGAGGAGAGCCAGGACGCCCAGCGCGAAGGCGATGTCGGTGGCGGCCGGGATGGCCCACCCCCGCAGCGTCTCGGGGGAGTTCCAGTTGACCGCGGTGTAGACGATGGCCGGCGCGGCCATGCCGCCGATCGCGGCCAGGCCGGGCAGCACCCGGTCTGGCCAGGTGCGCAGACGTCCGTCGAGCACCTCGCGCTTGATCTCCAGCCCGACGAGGAGGAAGAACACCGCCATCAGGGCGTCGTTGATCCAGTGCAGGACCGAGAGCGGGCCGAGATAGGCCTTGAGGGCTGCGAAGTAGGCGTCCTTGAGCGGCGAGTTGGCGACGGCCAGCGCCAGCGCGGCGCTGGCCATCAGGACGAGGCCGCCGCCGGCCTCGCTGACGAGCATGTTGCGGAGCGCCGACAGACGGCGGCGCGGCGGCCGCAGAGCGGCGCGGGAAGGGGACGACACGGGCACGGGTCTCCGGCGCTGGCGGCCCGACCAGCGCTCAACCTGCCGATCCGAACGACGGATCGCGCACCCTGCGCGGGCTATCGCATCGGAGCCGGGCTAACGCAACTCGCACTTGCGCGGCCTGCGAGAGGAACGAGCCCCGCAGGGCGAACCTCGAACCAGAGCATCTCGGGTCTGTCGTCGCCTGAGCCATCTGGCATAGCACGCGTTTTGTGCCCTCGCCGGGAGGAGGGACGATGCTGAGCGACGCGCCATGGGCTGTTCTGGAGCCGCCGGTTGAGGCGTGTCGGCCGAAGCCGAAGACACCACCGCAAGACCTCCGACGCACGCTCTCAGCAATCCAGCGGCGACGTCGGAACGGCGCCAAGTGGCGTGCAATCCCGCACGAGATCGAGCCGTGGTGGCGGGCCGCGCAGATCTTCATCCGGTGGTCGCGCGCTGGGGGCTGGGAGCGTCTGCTTGCTCTCGTGCAGGAGCGCGGCGTTCGGCTGGGCATGGTGTTCCTCGACGGCACCAACATGCGTGCGCATCAGAAAGCGGCCGGGGCGGCGAAAAGGGCGGATCTGCAGCCGGGCGAGATGATCGTGAGGCTCTTGGCCGATCGCGTGGCGGGTATGGGTCCAAGGCCTGCGTGATCGCCGACGGTGCAGGCCGCGCGATCGCCTTCCGGATCGCACCGGGGCAGGCCCATGAACTGCCGCACGCGCTGCCCTTGCTTGAGCAACTGCCGAGCGTTCCGCGATGGGTCGTCGCGGATCGCGGCTACTCCAGTCATCGCTTCCGGCAACACGTCCGGGACGCCGGGACAAAGCCCGCTATCCCGTCCAAGCGCAACGAGGCTCCCGCGCGCTGTCCGGAGTGGATCTACACCCACCGCAACATCGTCGAGCGGCTCTGGGCAAGGCTTAAGGAGTGGCGAGCCATCGCCACGCGCTACGAGAAGACCGCCGCCAGCTTCAGCGGCGTCCTCTGCCTCGCCGCAGCCCTCGATCACGTCAGGTCACGACAGGCCCTAGTCATCGTCGTGTTGGGCGGGACGCACACCGGCGGCCGTCGCGATCAGAACGGCCTCGGGCAAGGTGCGGACGCCCAGCGCCTCCATGACCCGGGCCCGGTGGATCTCCACCGTGCGTGGGCTCAGGCCCAGCGTACGAGCGATGGTCTTGTTGGTCCCGCCAGCGAGCAAGCCCTCCAGCACCGCGCGCTCGCGCGGGGAAAGCGCCACGATCCGGCTCCGAGCCTCGTTGCTCCCGCGCGCCCGATCCGCCTCGGCGTGGATCTCGGCGAGCGCCGTCTTGACGGCGAACAGCAGCGCCTCCGGTGCACAGGGAGCTTCGAGGAAATCGACCGCTCCCGCCTTCATAACGCGGACCCCGAAGCCGATATCGCCCCCGCTTGCGCCGACCGCCACCATGGGCAGGTGCGCGCGTGCCGTCTTCAACTCACTTGCGACGACGATGTCGCCGGCTTCCTCCAGGTTGAACACGACGCAGCCCGGCCTCAGCGAGCCTGTCATCTTGAGGAGAGCCTGAACGGCCGCAAAGGCTTGCACCTCGTAGCCGCCAGCCTGTAGGGCCTCGACAAGGTCACGCCGGGCATCATCTCTACCCGCGATCACGTAAGCGCGTAGGCCGGTATCGACGGTGATGTCCTGCGCGATACCGCCGGCTGACCGGCTCCGTCCGTCAATCCCCGGGATCGAGAAGAAGGTATCGCGGATGCGGCGCACGGCGTCATCCGAGGCGCGCAGGATGCGGTACTCCAACACGAGTGTCTCGCCACCGCCAACCCGCTCCAGCGCCTGCGCGGCGGCATCTCGGTCGTCCGGGTGGACGCTGGCGAGCCAGCGCGCGAGGTCCGGCATGTCCTCGGCGGGCATGCCCCAGACCTGCTCAAAGGCCGGGCTGAGGTAATCAAGCCGTCCACTCTCCAGATCGGCGAGCCAGAGCACGTTGGCCGAATGCTCGGCGAAGCGCCGGAAGCGCTCCTCGGTCAAGCGCAAGGCACTCGCCTTCTGTAGGCGGTCGATCACCGGCCCGAGAATAATGGCGTAGGTGCGCAGAAATTCAGTGTCCTCGTTGCCGAAGTCGCGCCGTTCGGTCGCGTCCACCTCCAGCAGGCCGTAAGCCTTCCGGCCCGGCAGAAAGATCGGCACGTTGGCGAATGCGATGACCCCGGCCTCCTTCATGAAGGCGGGGACATCGAAGCGCTCCTCCTCGCGGATGTCTTGCGTGATGATCGGCAAGCCTTCCCTGATCGCGAAGGTCTCGGAGGAGCGCTCTCTGATGGGTAGGCGCAGCCGGCCAACGATGCCCGGAGCCCAGCCGACGCCGGCCCTCACGAAGAGCACCTGTCCATCCTCTTGGATTTCCAGGATCTTGGCGCGGGTGATGCCGCAAGCCTCGGCGACGAGACGGCAGGCCTCGGTGAGCACCTCGTCGAGGTTCTCGCTGCGCAGGACGAACTCGCCGAAGTCGGCCAGAACCTGCTGGCGCTTCATCATCTGCTCTTGGCTGGGCATCGGAATTCCCCGGCGCGGAGCGATGAGGCGCTCGTCAGCGAAGAACCGTGGCTCGGACCATGCGGAGCACCTCACTCACCTGTGTGAACACCGCGAGCCGATCTTGGGTTCAAGGCGGGTGAGCGACGTCAACTGAGCCCGGCGATGTGCCCGAAACTGGGCGTTTTATGGCGATCAGGGGGCGGTTGCTCAGGCTCAATAAGTTCGCCGGAACGCTGGGCCCCTACGTCGGATTGCAGGATCGGGCACCTACCTTGTGATGCGCTTCGGCGCGATGGGGTCGCTTGCCGGGAAGGTCTCCTCGACGGCTTCGTCGAGCAACTGGTCCTGGCGCTTCTCCAAATCCTCGTCGGGTACGCGGGGCCCCGGGGCCGCATCTGCAGCCCGGTCGGGGTCGCCCAGGTTCGAGACGCGCTTCCCAACGCCGTCGATGGCGGGTGGCTTTGCTGGCCCGGTGTTCGACATGGAGCCCTCGCATCCTCGTCTGCCTCTACGACGCGAGCTCAAATGGCGCCCCTCGTTGGGTGTGATAGCCGGATCCGTCCTAAGTGCGATCCTGGCTGGTCAATCAGCCCGGTATGATCCCTCAAGGCGCCGCCTGGATGGCTGCTTGGGCCACCGCGCCCATATTCGGGAGAATTCTCAGCATTCGTAGCCGATCCACGGAGCGGATAGTCTTGCAAAGGGTCACTTCGAACCCCTTTTGAGCCGCGCAAGACGTACGATCGGCCGCCACCCGAGCCTCAAACAGACGGGTCGCGAACGGCCAGACTACGTCACGTCGGGTCGTCCGCGCGCGCAGGACCGGGCGTTCAGCTAGGTCCGCGTTAGCGAGGCAGTCAAGGCGTATCGGGCGGACCGATGGCGAACCGTAGGGCTGCTCTTGCCGCGGCGGGGAGCCCGGATAGAGTGGCTGCCCCCTGCCGCGCCGGGTTGACGGCGTCAGCCTCGATCCCATTCACCTCCTGCCACGAGCCGCGCCAACCCGGATGTTGTCCTCGCCATCCCCAGATCTATCCGCCTTCCACGAGTTTCTCGGCGAGGGCGGCCTCATCACCGATGCCGCCAGCTTGACGCGCTACACCCACGATCAGCGCGCGTTGATGCAGGGGCAGACGCCTGGCGTCCTGCGCCCGCGCTCGACCGAAGACGTCCAGGAAATCGTCCGTCTGGCAGCGCGCCTCGGCTTCGGCCTCGTGCCTCAAGGAGGCAACACCAGCTATGTCGGCGGTGCCACGCCCGAACCCGGCCGCGGGCAGCTCGTCGTGACGCTCGAGCGGATGAGCCGGATCCGATCCGTCGACGCGACGGGCTTCACTCTTGCCTGCGACGCCGGCACGATCCTCGCCGACGCGCAGGCGGCTGCCGAGGCACGCGGCTGTCTGCTGCCGCTGAGCCTCGGTGCCGAGGGCAGCTGCCGTCTCGGCGGCAACGTCGGAACCAACGCCGGGGGCCTGCAGGTGCTACGCTACGGCATGACCCGGGACCTCGTGCTCGGCTTGGAGGTCGTGCTGCCGGACGGATCGCTGTTCTCCGACATGCGAACCTTGCGCAAGAACAACATCGGCTATGATCTGAAGCAGCTCTTCATCGGCGCCGAGGGTACGCTCGGCATCGTGACCGGGGTGGTGCTCAAGCTCTGGCCCGCGCAGACACGGCGTGCCACGGCTTGGGTGCAACTCGCGGCCGGCGCACCTATCCCGGCGATCGCCGCTCTGGTCCGACGGGAGACCGCTGACCTCGCCTCAGCCTTCGAGCTCATCTCGGCCTCATCGCTGGGTCTCGTCGCCGACATGCGCGGCGCCGAACTCGGGCTCGCGTCCGGTCCCGGCGGCGCGGTGCTGCTGGAACTCTCCGCATCCTCGGAGCGCATCCCGCTCGACGATATCCTTTCGGGCACTCTGGAAGCGCTGATCGAGGCTGGTCACGTCGAGGATGCTGCGCTCGCCCAGTCGGAGCGGCAGCGGCGCGAGATGTGGACGATCCGCGAGACCATCCCTGAGGCGGAGAAGCACGCCGGCGGATCGGTCAAGCTCGACATCGCTGTGCCGACTTCGGCGGTCGCCGACTTCCTGAACCAGGCCGGCGCGGTCGTGGAGGCGCATGCTCCGGGCACGCGTCTGTCGGTCTACGGCCATGTCGGAGATGGCAACATTCACTTCAATCTGATGGTGCCGCCGGGCCGCGATCGGATCGCCTTCACGCGAGAGATCGAGGCGGGCGTCGCTCACGCGGTCTACGCGGTGGCGCTCGACCTCGGCGGGAGCTTCAGCGCCGAATACGGCATCGGCCGGTTCAAGCGCGACTTGCTGAGCCGCTACGGCGATCCGACCCGCCTGGCCCTACTCGGCGCTCTCAAGCAGGCCATTGATCCGCATGGATTCATGAATGCGGGGGCGATGATCTGACCGGAACGTCCAGCGCGGGCTAGGCCGCATCCGTGATCTCGCTTTCATACCTGTCGGCTGGCCACATATCAGGGTCGGGCCGCTCGCAGGCTGCCGCGATTTCATCAGTCGGGCCGTCGTGCTCCGATGTGTAGGGCCTCCGTCCGAGCGCGCTGGTCCTCTTTCTCTTCCCGGATAGCTGCCTGCAGCTCGTCTGCCCTGGTCGGGGCCAGAGTCAGAGGAGAGCAGGGCACCGCGTGACGGATCGGACCGGGGGAGAGGCCTCCGGCGGCCGTCGCGGAGAACCCAGATGGCTCTTGCAATCTCCGACGCGCCTGTCGCCCCGGCCGAGCGCGCCAACCTCTATCAGCAGATCACCGACCGGATCATCGCCCAGCTCGAGGCCGGCTGCGTCCCGTGGGTCCAACCCTGGGGCAGGGGACCTGGAACGGCCACGATCGCGATGCCGCGCAACGCCAGTACGGCCCGGGCCTATAGCGGCATCAACGTCATGCTGCTCTGGGACGCCGCCGTCGCCCACGGCTACGCCACCCAGCGCTGGCTCACCTTCAACCAGGTCCGGGCGCTCGGCGGCTCCGTCCGCTGCGGCGAGCAAGGCACGATGGTGGTCTACGCCGCCCGGTTCACGCCCAAGGACGAGCGCTGGCGCGCCGATCGCGAAGGCGGTGACGCCCGCGCCATACCCTTTCTGAAGCGCTTCACGGTCTTCAACGTCGCCCAGTGCGAAGGTCTGCCGGACGAACTCTCCTCACCGATGCGTCCGCCGCGCGAGGACCTGATTGTCCCGCGTTTCCGCGAGCTGATGGACGCCTCCGGTGTCACCATCCGGATCGGTGGTGACAAGGCACTCTACAGCCCGAGCCAGGATGTCGTCGTGCTGCCGCCGCCGGAGGCCTTCCACGAGTCGATCAACTTCCACCGGACCGCGGCCCACGAACTGTCGCACGCCACCGGCCACGCCTCGCGCCTGGACCGCCTGATGAAGACCCGCCACGGAAGCCCTTGCTACGCACGTGAGGAGCTCGTGGCCGAGATCTCTGCGGCTTTCGTCTGTACCAGCCTCGGCATCGTCCCGACGGTTCGCCATGCCGACTACATCGGCGCCTGGCTGGAGGTGCTGCGCGAGGACAACCGTGCGATCGTCCGGGCCGCGTCGCAGGCCAGCAAGGCCGCAGACTGGCTGCTCGGCCGCCTGCGCGGGTTTGAGGCCGTCGTAGCGGAAGAGGACGACCGTGCTGCCGGTGCTGCAGCTCATCAGGGGCCAGCCTGATGCGCTTCTGTCACAGGCATAGACCCGAGCCTATAAGGATACGTCCTGCAAGCGGGCGGCCTTCCTGCACAAGCAGCGCCGTGAGCGCGAGGTGCTATCCCTGTTCGCCGACCAGATCGCCGCCACACAGCACGATCCGGACGAGGAGATGGCACTGCGTACCGTCCGATGGGTGGGGGCCGAGCGTGACCGACGCCGGGAACGAGCTGCTGGTTGGCGCCGGGCTCGCGCGCGGCCCTTCGCCCTGGAACCGGACCTGCGCCGCACGATCGGCAGTTTGTGGCGGACATGCCTGTATCCGGCTGACGAAAGCTACCTCGCCGAACTGCTCCATCAGATCGCCGTCGGACGCCTCGATCCGACCCGACCACCGTAGATCTTCCATACCCCGACCCTGGTCCGGGCGACATCGAATCCCGATCGCATCGAGCACTTGGCATAGTCGGCCGATACGCGGCAGGTCCGCATCCGCCGCTGCATCGCCCCGATCTGGCTTCGCGAGGACCTGCAGGGGCGGGGAGGGCGGCCATGATCCCACAACCGGGACACAACGGTGGGCCACCGCGCGATGACCGGCCGGTGCAAGCACTGCCGGCATTGGCAGGCGCCATCGGCCGAAGAGCAGCGTGCCTACGAGTGGTTCCACCTCGGCCTGTCACGCCATCGCGTCAGGCGGCCGACGGGTGCCTGTGACCGCAATCTGATCGGTCACTGCTCGCCTCCGGCCTTCAGCGCCACCACGGCCGAATTTGACTGTCGAAACCTCGAGGCCTCGCCTCCGCCTCTATCGCAAAGGGGAGGGGGCCTCGTAACGGTTGGGAAAGTCGGTCACGTCGTCTGGCAGGGAAGGGAGGAGGAGATACCCGCCCGCTTCCTGCAGACTGAATTCGATTTGTGACGATATGCTATCGCTGATGGTCCTACAATCGAGTTTGGATCAACGTGTAGGAGATCCCGATGCCGAAATGGACAAAAAACAGCTTCTGCCTCATCCGCCGGATCTTCCGATCGAGGAACGGGTCTGGCGCTATCAGCATAACATTTGAGTGATCCGCGAGTCCGGATGCCCAGTGCCTTCGAGTGCCTATATCGATACACTTGATCTCGTTGAGATCGAGATCTGGTTCCAAGACAGTGCCGATTGTCGCGATCGACTCGACACCCTCAGCGGAAAGTTGGACGGGCTGATCCGCGATGACGATCGGCCACCTCCAGAGTGAGAGGGGGCGCTTCGCTTCGTGACGGGATCGAGAATCGGGGAGAGGCCCCGGCGCCCGTCGCGGAGATCCAGACGATGGCCAACATCCCTCAGAAGCTCACCCTCGCACCCGCCCAGCCAATCCCCTTCAACAAGCTGGTGCTCAGCCAGTCCAACGTCCGACAGGTCAAGGCGGGCGAGTCGATCGAGGATCTTGCGGCATCGATCGAGCGGCGCGGCGGCCTGATCCAGAGCCTGCATGTCCGACCGGTGCTCGACGAGGCCGGTCGGGAGACCGGCATGTACGAGGTGCCCGCCGGCGGACGGCGCTACCGGGCTCTGGAGCTCCTGATCAAGAAGAAGCGTCTCACCCGGACCGCACCGATCCCTTGCATCGTCTCTGATCCGAGCAGCGCCGTTCTGGCCGAGGAGATCTCCCTGGCCGAGAACATCGAGCGTGCCCCGCTGCACCCGCTCGACCAGTTCCGCGCCTTCAAGGTGATGCTCGACAGGGGGATGACCGAGGAGACGATCGCAGCGGCCTTCACCATCCCGGTCCAGGTGGTCAAGCAGCGCCTGCGCCTGACCGCGGTCGCTCCGGCTCTCCTCGACGTCTTTGCCGACGACGGCATGACTTTGGAGCAGCTCATGGCCTTCACGATCACCGACGATCACGCCCGTCAGGTCCAGGTCTGGGAGGCGGTCCGCGGATCGTGGCAGAAAGAGCCCTACCAGATCCGCCAGAGGCTCACCGAGCGCACGGTGCCGGCCGGCGACAAGCGCGCCCTGTTCGTCGGCGTCGAGGCATACGAGGCTGCGGGCGGCGTCATGCTGCGCGACCTGTTCCAGTCCGACGGCGGCGGCTGGCTGCACGACGTCGCACTCCTCGATCGCCTCGTCGACGCTAAACTCAAGACCGCCGCCGCCGAGATCGCCGCCGAGGGTTGGAAGTGGGTCGAGGCAGCGCCCGCGCTCCCCTACGGCCATCAGATCGGCCTCCGCCACCTCAAGGGCGAGATCGTCGACGTCACGGCCGAGGAACGCGCAACCATCGTCGCGTTGAAGGTCGAGCAGCAGAAGCTCCTCGACGCGTATGACAGCGCCGAACTCCCCGACGCCGTCGACGAACGCCTCGGCGAGATCGAGGAAGCCCTCGACGAGCTCGCCGAGCGGCCACTCCGTTACGACCCGGCCGAGATCGCGCGGGCAGGGGCTTTCGTGAGCATCCGTCACGACGGCCGGCTCCAGATCCAGCGCGGCTATGTCCGGCCCGAGGATGAGCCGCCGGCCGCCGATGGCCAGGGTGTCGCCGAGCCGGATCAGACCGAGAGCGAGCAGGGCCAATCTGCACTGGGCTCAACGGAAGCCGCCGCCATGCCCACGATCCAGCGTAGCGTGATCACCATCGGTGGCTACCCGGTCGACTCCGAACCGGAGAAGGAAGACGGCATCCGACCGCTACCGGACCGGCTCCTCGCCGAGCTGACGGCGCACCGCACACTGGCCCTGCGCGAGGCGCTGGCGAGCAACCCGGAGGTCGCGCTGACGGCACTGCTGCACAAGCTCGTGGTGGATGCCTTCCACCATGCCACGGCGACGGGCTGCCTTCAGGTCACGGTCCGAGAAGCGCATCTCATGTCCGCGACCGAGGATCTGGCTGACTGCGCTTCCAGCCGCTCCATCGCCGAGCGCCACGAGGCCTGGGCCGCTAAGGTGCCTGAGGATGACGATGCGCTCTGGGATTGGCTGGCCGGCCTCGACGCGGCGAGCCGGATGGCACTCTTGGCGCACTGCGTCAGCTTCGGCCTCAACGCCCAGTACGAGAAGCCGAACCCGTACAGCGGCTTTGGTGTCTCCGAGCACGGCCTCAAAGTTCGCCTCGGCCAAGCCGATCGACTGGCGCGGGCGACCGGCCTCGACATGGCCGCGGCAGGGTGGCGGCCCACGGTCGCGACCTACCTCGGCCGGGTGCCCAAGGCTCGCATCCTCGAAGCCGTGCGCGAGGGTGCGGGCCAACGAGAGGCCCAGCGGATCGACCATCTCAAGAAGGCCGATATGGCGCGGGAGGCTGAGCGCCTGCTGGCGGACACCGGCTGGCTGCCGGAACCGCTGCGCCTGGATCTGTCCGACGGTATCTCGGCGGTGCCGGACGAGCCGTTCCACGCCGTCGCAGCCGAGTGAGCCGCCGGTATCCGGGGCGCCCGCATCGGCGCTCGGGGCCGCCCTCAGGCCGCGATCCGCCGCTTCCCGGGCTTCCGCTTCCCAACAGCGGCCACAGATTGTCCCGGCCGCTCTTTCGCCTCGGCGACCGGTCGTCCGAGGCCGTGCTTCCGAGCGAGGGCGGAGCGGAACTCGGAGTAGCCCGGCGCCGTCATTGGATAGTCGGGCGGCAGGCCCCACTTCTCTCGGTACGTGTCCGGCGACAGACCACGCTTGCCGAGATGGCGGCGGAGCGACTTGTACGGCCGGCCGTCTTCGAAGCTGATCAGCGCCTCGTGGGTGATCGAGCGGGCGATCTCGGCCTTCGTGAGCCTCGGCCCGGGTTGCGGGTCCGCGGCCGCGCCGCACTTGGCCAAAGCCGCGAGAATCGCGCCGATCATGCGGGTTACCTCGCCCGCCCGCACGGAGTTGCTCGCCACATAGGCGACCACGATATCGGTCACCAGCTCTATGATCGGCCGCGGGCGCGGATCATCGGTCTTCATGGTGTCGAAGCGACTCCTGGATCTGAGACAATAGCTCGATGTGATCTGTGGCCGGAGGGCACGTCAATTCGACATCTGTACCCTGACGGATCGCGCGAGGCTATCTCAGCCGCAAAAGCTTGCAGACATTGGCCCGGTTCAATGGAGCATTGGGCTCGCGATCAGAGGTTCCCAGTGATCGAACGAAATCGACGGCGGTTTCGAGAGCATCCCAGCCTCCACGCGTTCGATCCTTTAGATGTCTGAGCATCGGCGCTGCCACCACTGGGCTTGCGATGCCCGGTGTCGACTCGTCGTGATCCCCTGCCTTGCCCGCTTTGCCGTTGGAGCGGCGAGGGGGATATCTATTTCGGCAATCCGGAATATCTGAAGGAGATATCCATGCCCCTCTTCGTCAGGGATTAGAGCGTCGACGCGCTCTCCGAGGAGCTCATGGCGATCAAGGGCACCAACAAAACCGAAGCGGTCCGGCAGGCACTCCAGAATGAGATCGCCCGGGAAAAAAGCAAGGCCCACCTCGGGGAGCAATCCGCGGCGTTCGCCCGTCAGCTTCGAACGCGTGCGGGACCGGATCCCGAGCGGGTCGACAAGGCGTTCATCGATGGGCTGTTCGAGCGTGGCTGAGGGGGCGACCGATGTTCGTTGATGCCTCCGCGCTCATAGCCATCCTCCCCGACGAAGCGGATGCCCGCGCCCTGGGGGTCCGACTGCAGCAGGCGCGCCGACGCATGACCTCGCCCCTGGCCGTGTGGGAGACCGCGGTAGCGGTGGCCCGCATCCTCGACCTGCCGATCACCGAGGCGCGCAATGCGGTAGGGGGTATCTCGACCTCGCCGGCATCCAAGTCCTGGCCGTGCTGCCCGGGGCCGCGATCAGTGCCCTCGACGCCTACGACCGCTTCGGCAAATGCCGGCATCCAGGGGCCCTCAACATCGGCGACCGCTTCGACTGCGACTGTGCCTGCACGTACCGGCCCCCGCTGCTTTACAAGGGCGACGACTTCCCGCTCACCGACATCGAGGCCGGGTGAGGCCGACGGTTCGCCTGCGACCCCTCCTGCCTGTTCGACCGCCCGCTCACCACGCGACCTCTGACGATGGCTTGATCTAGCCGGGTCCGCTGACGCCTCGGCCGTCTGGCCGCAACGGCGGCCGGGCATGTTTCTTCCGGTGCTGGCTCCGCCCCTCTGCGGGGGCCGAGTCCGGCATTCCATCGCGAAGCAAGAAACCCGCCCGGCCGCCATCCTCCGCTGCGCTTCGGCCTGCACACCCCACCCCACGCGGCGAGCCGCGTGGGGACCCCATGGGGCAGGTGCGGCGCCGGCCGCCTCCGGCTTTCCGATCGCCATCGAGGCCGCGGCGGTCGCGGGCTCGGCGACAGGCAACGGGAAACACCATGGCGACCATCGGCACCTTCACCCGCACCCAGGACGGCTACGTCGGCGAGATCGTCACCCTCACCGTCAGGGCACGCAACGTCCGCCTCGTCCCGAACACGGCGATGAACGAGAATGCCCCGAGCCACCGGATCTACGCCCGCGGAGCCGAGATCGGAGCGGCTTGGACCAAGCTCTCGGAGGAGCAGCGCGAGTATCTGAGCCTGAAGCTCGACGATCCCAGCTTCCCCGCCCCGATTTACGCCAAGCTCTTCGACGACGAGCAGGGCGACACGGCGACGCTGATCTGGTCTCGGCCCAACGGGCGCCGCGACTGAGCGGCTTGCCTAGCCCCGCCCGGCACGACCGGGCGGGGCCTTCCCTCATGCGATCACGGTGAGCGCTGTTCCGAAGGTGGCCATCCTGAGCGGCCGATCAGTGAGAGGAGGGCGTTGACGGGTCGATCTCGTATTGTCTTGGGATAGTTCCGGTCGCCTCGATCTTTTGAGTCGCATCGCGTACGTGCGTAACCCGCCGCATAGCCCCGGCTTATCCAGCGAGACCATCGCAGGGAGATTTTGTTTTCTTCTTTCCGAACTAGTCTGGCGGCGTAGCAATGATTGACCACATCCTTGGCCCCAACCCGATGGTCTGTGTCATCGACCGTGGGACGGTGTTATGAGTCGAACCGATTTTTCTGACTTGGCGCGCCGCCTCGCCGAGGAGGCCGAGGCGGTCTGTCGGGCCTACCTGTCGAACGGTCGGCGGCAGGGCAACTACTGGCGGGTCGGTGACGTCTACAACGCCGCCGGCGCTTCCCTTCATGTCCGTCTCACCGGGCCCACATCCGGTCCGCGCGCTCGCGGCCGATGGGCGGACGAGGCCACCGGCGAGTTTGGCAATCTCCTCGACCTGATCCGGCTCAACCGCGGCCACGACTCGTGGTCTGAAACTCTCAAGGAAGCACGCAGCTTCCTGCGCATGCCGCGACCGCAGACGGAGCGCTCCGCCACGCCACCGCCGGCGGCTTCCTCGTATGATCCCACCGAGTCGGCCCGCCGTCTCTTCCGATGTGGCCGGCCCCTGAGAGGTACGTTCGCCGCCACCTACCTCGCGGGACGCGGGCTCGATCATCCCTTCGACAGTTCCGCCCTGCGGTTCCACCCCCAGTGCAACTACCTGCACGACGACGGCACCTGGGCGCAGCATCCGGCGCTCCTCGCCGCCCTCACGGATCTGAGCGGGGCGATCGTGGCGATCCAGCGCACGTGGCTCGCACCGGATGGGCGCGGCAAGGCCCACCTCGACGAGCCGCGGCGAATGCTCGGCCAGTCGTTCGGTGACGCCGTCCGCTTCGGCGGCAGCATTCCCGACATCCTGCTCGCCGGCGAGGGGCTGGAGACGGTGCTGTCGGTGCAGGCCGTCCTCCCGGCGGTCCCCGCCCATGCCGCGCTCACCGCCAATCGCCTGTCCGCTCTTCTTCTCCCGCCCGGACTGCGCCGCCTCTACGTCGCCCGCGACAACGACGCCGCAGGCCTTCGCGCCCACGAGGGCCTGCGCGCCCGGGCAGAGGCCGACGGCGTCCAGGTCTGGGAACTCGTGCCGGCGGCCGACGACTTCAACACCGACCTGCAGCAGCTTGGGCCCGCGGGCTTGGCGCTGCACCTGGCGCCGCAGCTCGCCGAAGAGGATGCGATGCGCTTTCTCGGTCTGGAGGCCGTGTAGGCCCCTCCCAGGGCCTGAATCGGTCGAGGATGCGGGGAACCGGCTGCTTGACGGGGATGGGCCTCATGGCCCCGGAGAGCGCGCGCAGCGGCCTTCTCGGAGGGCGACCTATACCCGGGCGATCGTCGGGTTCAACGGCACGCCGTCCGGCGCTGCGCTTGGCCCTCGGGGCAAGCCCTCTTCGGGTGATCCCGCCGCCCCGCCCGGGAGACCGGCCGCCATCAAGGCCGCGGCGGTCGCGGCTTCCATCGCCCGGAGGCCATCCCATGCTCGATCAGCTCGACGCTCCGTCTACCTTCCTCGCAGATCACGCCACCGAGGCGGATCCCAGTCTCCTCAGCGAGCTGCTGACGCAGCACCACCGTCCGTTCGAGGAGCACGCCGACCCGCGGCCGATGCCGAAGCCCGAAGCCGTCGAGGAGGCACTGGTCGGCGCGATGAACGCCCTCGCCGACCTGTTCACCGAGACGCGCCTTGAGGACGACACCGACGATGTTCTGTGGGGCTTCGTCAACCTCTTCCACCGGCGCGTCGAGATCCTTGATCGCAAGCTCGACGACAACGAGGTGGCGCAGCGCCAGTCCCAGCGCGAGCAGGACGGCAGCGAGGTGCGGTCCGTCGAGCTGGAGCGTCAGATCGCCCTGGGGCTCAGCCTGACCGAGCGGCGCAACGCCTTCGAGTTCTCCCGCGACGCCGCGGCCGGGATCTACCGCGTGCTCACCGGCACGCCCTGGCGCCCCCGAACCGGCTCCCAGATCAATCGCGCCACTATGACGGCGGCGATGATCGACTCGCGCGATTTCCTGGCGGCCAAGCGCAAGGCCGACACCGAGCTCCTGGTCCCGCCCGGGCCGCGGATCCTCTTCACCGGCGGCCAGGACTACCAAGATGTGGACCGGATCTGGGCCGTCCTCGACAAGGTGCGCGCCAAGCATCCTGACATGGTGCTGCTGCACGGCGGCAGTCCCAAAGGTGCCGAGCTGATCGCCGCCAAGTGGGCCGACACCCGCAAAGTGCCCCACGTCGCCTTCAAGCCCGACTGGACCCGCCATGGCCGAGCTGCACCCTTCCGGCGCAACGACCTGATGCTCGACCAGATGCCGATCGGCGTCGTGCACTTCCCCGGCAACGGCATCTGCGACAACCTCGCGGACAAGGCTCGGGAGCGGGGTGTCCCGGTCCGGCGGGGTGTCCGGGCTAGCGCATAGCCGCCGGCTTGCCGGTAGCCCTCGATCGGTGTTTCCTCCCACTCAGGCCACGTGCGCCGGTCTCCAAGCCCAAGGCGCGAGGCTGCCGGAGGGCCGGAGCCGGTCGAGCCGGACTTGACGATGAACGCGCGACGGCGGATTGCTGACCGACTGCGCGCGATCATTGAACGGCGACCGGCCTTTATGCCATGATGGGTCATGGCCGAAGCCTCCATCATCACGCCCGATCTGCAAGCCCGCGTCGATGCCATCGCTGCGCGCTCGGGCCGTGCGCCCGCTGCGATCATCGCCGACGCGCTCGAACACGGCCATTCGCTCGACTGGCAAGAGCGCTATGTCGATGAGGTGATGGCCGGCCGTGCCGACATCGCCGCCGGTCGGATCGCCTCGCCTGAGGATGTCGAGCGGGTGTTGAACAAGTATCGCCCGAGCTGATGCAGGTCGTCTGGTCCAGACGCGCGCTCGATCATCTCGAAGTCATCCAGGACTACATCGCGCAGGACAGCCCTGCCGCTGCCTACAAACTCGCCCTCACTGTACATGAGCGCGTCCTGGCCCTGCTGCCGAATCACCCGCTGATCGGCCGGTCCGGACGCGTCGCCGGCACCCGAGAGTTGGTCATCCCGGGCACAGCGTACATCGTGGTCTATGAGGTGAGCGAGCGGATCAATATCCTTGCGGTGCTGCATGGCGCTCGCGAATGGCCGGCTGAGTTCGTGGCGCCCGAACAGTAGGCCTTGACGGGGGGCGAAACAAGACGGGCACAAAGCTTGGCTGGATGAACAGTTCAGTAGCGCTCTGAATTTTAATCGATCTGTATATCAAGGATAATGGTACTATCGTAATCTCCCGGTCTGACTGTAGTTTGCCGCAGCAGAGATAAATATCGACACCGCTACGAGAAAACGCACGTCCTCAATATAGGATAGCTTAGTTGTGATTTCTTGGATGCGCTGCTGGATCGGATTGAGCATCCTCTTCTCATCCGGCAATAGATAATTGACCGGCACGTCGAGAATGTGGGCGATGACGTAGAGCGTCGAGGCTGGAATGCGGCTCAGACCGCGCTCGTACTTCCGCATCTGCTGTCCGGAGAAGCCCAACATCCCGCCGAGCTGTCCATAGCCCAGGCGGCGATCCTGGCGGTGCTTTCGGATCCGCTCGCCGATGTCCCGATCCAGCGGCCCGGCCTGACGGGCGCGCAGATCCTCGGCCTCGATCCACCCCAATGGATTGCTGCCATCCTTCGACATGCCCGGCGCGTCCCGACTCGGGAGGCCCGTGTCTGCGGTGCGCCCCCGCAAACGAGCCTCGACCACCCAACAGTCGGGGAGTTGGAAAACCGCAGAAAGTCGGTCCCTACGACCTTTAGCACCGAGGCGCCTGAACATACGTCGCAGGCTCCCCGACCCAGGAGGTCAAGGATTGCGGTGCCCAAACCGGCGGGCACCAAACCGCTTTCTGTGGGGTTTCCACGCCCCAGGGCGGCGCGTACCACCCCGCGGGTAGAATACGCGATCTCAGAACGGCCATCCAGCGTTCTGTGTCGAAGGGAAAGCCCGGTCGCTTCTTTTGCGAACTGCCGAGAGCCGAGAGATGCTCCCGTACGATCCGCTCTGAGGGACGTGGCTTGGACGGGATCCGGATGACACGGTAGTGGCCCAAAGCCAGCATGGCATCACGCTCGCGATCCTTCGCACCATCATGGCTGGAATCGTCCAGCTCTATGATCGCTTCGACCGATCCCGTATAGGGATCAAGAACGACAAAATCAGTGATTTTCTGGCTGAATTTGTTCCGTGTTCGCCAGAATTCTTTCGCGCTGAGACCCCGCTGTGGCTTCAGTAGAGCGCCCGTGGCGACTTGGCAGGCAATATGATACCTGGGAAGGACTCGACGCAGGATGTTCAATAGGTCAAGTTCGGCCCTCGTCAGAAACGGCTTACGTTCGATCTTGAGTCTGTCTTGGCCACGTATTTTCGAGGTTATATAGTGAGCAAATATGAGCGCGCACCAGAGGGATATTGCGCAGATAATTGGCGGATAGGATGCTATATCAATCCGTGGCATCATGATTAAATTCTTCAGACTGCACAGCCAAAAACTATCATGCCATGCAGCCTTGTCATCGGGGTGCTGATTGAGGGAGTTGAAAATTCGGGCCGTTCGATGGGTGCGTCTTTCCGGTGCCAAGGCCCCTCCAGGCCGGGCTCTACTCGCCCCGCCGGGGCTCCCCGAACCCGCTGCGCGGTTTCGGCCCCTGCGGGGTAACGATCCCTCGCACAACGCGCAGCCGCGCGTGCGGCAGGCGCTATGCGCCTCTGCGCCCTCTCGGGAGGCAGAAGCCGCCGAGAGTCTCCCGCGGGTCACCCGCAGCCGTATGGCTTGGGGATCGGCCGGCTCGGCCCGGAGCCTGTCGGGGATTCGGTGCTGCCCGTGCCTCATGCGGCACCGACGGCTCGGCATGGCTCGCGTCCTCTCTGGCGGCCGGACCGTCCCCGGCACGATTGACGACGAGAGATCACGCCCCGGGACCGTCCGATAGCCGCCGGGCGAGGTTTTTCCCCTGCCGGCTCCGCCGGCATTCCTCGCGCACCAACAAACCCCGCCCTGGGGCCCCTCTACGCTCCGCTCGGGGCTCCTCCGGCACCTCCGCTACGCTCCGGGTCCGGCGGAGTATCGGACGATCCCGTTGCGCGATTGGAGGTCGTCATCGCGCTTGGGACGGTCCCGAGCGCACGGGGGACACGAACGATGCCGAGCCTCACCGCCACCTCGACCGCCAACCGCAACCTCCTGTTCCAGATCGAAGAGCTCCGGGCCGAGCTGGCCTCCGTCACCTGCCCGAAAGAGCGCCGTCAAATTCAGCGTGAGTTACGCGCCGCGAAAGCCCAGCTCATCGCCTGACTGTGGGGGCCGCCTCCCCGGGCGGCCCGTCCTCCATCTCATGGCAGACTGCTTCGCAGGAGGTCGGAGCATAGTCGCGACCATGCATCTGAGTCGGAACCCAATCAGCTTGAGCATGAGATGGCCGCTTTCGACCCTTCTCGGGCGTTCGGAAGTTCTGCTTACCGGCGGTCTGATTGGCCCTGAATGACCGGGGCTGGCCGTAAGCGGAATGACCGCTTCGGAGCAGCCTCGCCGGAAAAGCGGACCTACACACCACCGCTGCTCCGGTATCGATACGCCTCTTGCGCCACTGGTCGGGGCCAAAGAATGTTTGATCAACCCTGGTTAAGCGACGCGCCAAGGTGATCCATGATCGCTCTCACCTTCGCAGACGGTCTCGGACCCGCCGGGAAGACCGCGTAGACCTCGGCAGGATCGAGCCGATAGGGCTCAAGCACCTGGACGAGCTGGCCGGCACGCAGCTCATCCCCGGCCATGACGCGGGTCGCCAGCGCGATGCCCATGCCGGCCACCGCAGCGGCCAGGATCCCCGGCGCCGAGTTGATCCAGAGGCGCGCGGGGACATCGACGGTGGTGACGGTCCCGTCGCGCGTGAAGCGCCAGCTCTCGCGACCGAACAGGCCGTGCTGCACGATGCAATCGTGCCGAGCGAGTTCGGCCGGGATAACGGGTGTGCCGCGGGATGAGAGATAGGCCGGCGACGCGACCACCAAGCGTTCGACCGTCGCAAGCCTGCGGGCCCCGAAGGTTGAGTCTGCCAACGGGCCGACGCCGAGGCGGATGGCGATGTCGACCCCGTCCATGACGAGGTTTTGGCGCGCGTCGCTCATGGTGATCTCGATCCGGAGGCCCGGATGCCGGGCCAGGAACGTCGCGAGCGCGGGGACGACGGCCCGGGAGCCGTAGAGCACTGGCATCGCCAGACGGATCGCGCCCTGGAGCGAGTCCACTCCCCGGGCCGCCTGCTCGGCCTCCTCAACCTCCGCGAGGAGGGATCGCGCGCGTTCCAGGTACAGGCTGCCGGCTTCCGTCAGGGAGATGCTACGGGTGGTGCGCAGCAGCAGCGTCGTGCCCAGCCGTGCCTCAAGCGCGCCGACGATGCGCGACACGGAAGGTTGCGAGAGCATCAGTTCGCGTCCCGCGCGCGAAAGGCTGCCGGTCTCCGCCACGCGGACGAACACGGCCATTTCCTGCCAACGGTCGCTCATTCGCATTCCGAATAGATGATCTCCGGGGCGAACGGATACATCGAATGGGGTGGATAGGCTATCTCCCCCTGCGGGGCGCCGTCGCGGCCGCCCGAGCATCCACAGCCTCAGCCTCAGCCTAATAGGAGAAGGGTCTGCAATGGCCATCAAGATCTACGGCGACCCAGGTTCCGGCAGCCGGCGCCGCGTCACCGCGGCGGCCGCTGCCATGGGCGTGAACATCGAGGTCGTGGACATCGACCTCTTCAACGGCGAGAGCCACACGCCCGAGTTCCTGGCTTTGAACCCACACGGCCTGTCGCCCGTGATGGTGGACGGAGACCTCGTCCTTTACGAGTCCGCGGCCATCAATCTCTATCTCGCCAAGAAGGCGGGGAGCGACTTGGCGGGTCGAACGACGCGGGAGCGGTTCGAGATCCTCCAGTGGATGTTCTGGTCGGGCGAGCAGTGGCGCGTGTTCGCGACTCTCACCTTCAACGAGGTGCTCGCCAAGCGCTTCATGGGTCAGCCCGCAGAGGAAGCCATCGTCAAATTGGCAGCAGACAAGATCCGCGCTGCCGCCGGCGTGCTGGACGCGCACCTCGCGAAGCACAGCCACATCGTCGGCGACCGCCTGACGCTGGCCGACTTCGATGTCGCGGGCCCGTTCTCACAGAACGAGCGCACGAAGATCCCGCTGAACGAGTTCCCCAACCTCGTGGCCTGGCAGCAGCGACTGCTGAAGACGGTACCGGGTTGGGCGACCACGAAAAGCGAAGTCGACGCGCGTATCGACGGTGCTCTCGAAGCAGCCGGCATCCGACTATGAAAAAGAGCGTCGGCGGCTCTCACGGCCGACCGGCACTGTACCTTCGCGAAAGGTCGAGAGCGGGCGCAAATGCGATGTCCGCGTCGTCGCTCAGCGGTCCGAAAGCGGGCCGGCAGATATCCACCCTGAGCGGACGGCCCGCTACCGACCCAGGTCGGCCGTGCGGAATGACATCGGCATTTCCCGAAAGCCGACAGTGATCGGCCGTCTGGCAAGGTCGGCTCGGGGTGGCGAGCGGACCTTGGTCGCCGATCCGGAGGCGGACATCCCGCCTCCAACTCTCAAGCTGTCGCTCGCCGCTGCAATCGTCCTGCTATCGCACGGCTGGAGAACCTCTGCCCTACCAGCGTGGCTACTTCAGACACCGCGCCATGACGAGCGAGGTGCGGCATACCAGCCATGACGTGGAAAAGCTGATCTACATGTGCGTATCGCTCGCCACGTCGTGCAAGCGTCAATCGTATTGCAGGCTTCGATCCCGGCACGCCTGCACCTGAGAGTTCATTACTCCCGCCCCACTGGATGGCGGAGAACTACGTGCCGCGTTTCTTTTTCAACATCTACGACGGCGTCAGCATGCTTGACGATGCGGGCACTGAACTTGCCGACTGGCAGGAGGCGCGCATTCAAGCTATTGAATTTGCAGGCGCGATCATCAAGGACGAAGCCAAGCGCATCGCGCAAGGTGCGGATTGGCACATTGAGGTGACAGACGAGCGGAAGCTCGTGCTGTTCCGCTTCGACTTTATCACCCTGGAAGCTCCAGCATTGTCGAGCCATCGCGGCAAGGAAGGGGCGTCGTAGTCTGAGACGCCACTGTCGGGCTTCCATTCCGTCCATTCCGGTAATCGGTCTCAGCCTCCTCGGGCGGCCTCTGCGAGCGGACGCTCTCAGCTCCCGCAAAAGGTCGGGAGCGGGCGAAACAGCGATGTCTGCTTCGATGCCTCTGTCGTTAGTAGCAGGCAGGCAGAAAGCCGCCTATAGGAGCCCATTCGTGAGGTTCCGATTAGGCAATCCTCAGCATTCGTTGGTCTGCTTCGGCGACCAAAATACCTGAACACGCAGAAGATCGCGGGATCGAGCAATTACCTCGGCAGTGCGCTGCGCTGTCAATTTGTCTCGAGCCCGCCAGGTCCGCATCTGCTCTTCGAGCAAGAGGCGCTGCTTGGCGGGTTTGAGGGCGGCCCAATTGGTCATCGGCACACCGTAGCCATCCGAGAGACTGGCTGCACTCACACATGTTTCCGATGCGGGCCTGGTTTCATATGCTCCCATCACGCAGGCTACCTGCCGGGCTGTCGAGCCTTCTGCTGCCCAAACTGAACCGCTGCTAATTCCTGAACTAGCCCAACAGAACCAGCGCAGAGGCTGCGGGCGCCATCATGAATTAAGGCCATCGCGGCGTCGCGATGGCAGAAATGCTTGATGGAACCCAAGATATCTGCCACCCGCATCCTCCAGCGGATCGCCGCCGAGCTCGGCGTGCCAGTCGCCTCATTTTTTGATCAGGCAGAGGCTTCATCCCCCGACAGCGAGGCAATGCCGAAGGCAGTTGCAGCGCTCTTGAGCGCATACACTGCGGTCCGCAATCCGCAGGAGCGTCAACGCTCCGTCGCTGTCGTGATCGCGGAGGCAAAGCGTCTGCGCAACCTGCTGGACGCTAGGGACAAGGAGTGAGGCTTCGGCAGCGTCCGAACTGGCTCCGAACGTCTTCAACGCCCGCTAAAGGTCGTGATCGGCTCCCGCGGCTACGTCCGCTTGGATGCATCCGCCATCCAGAAGCAGACCGGCAGAAATCCACCCACAGCGGCTATCACGCTTGCGACCCGCTCCGGTCGCCTCTGCGGCAGCCATAGCATCCCACAAGCGGCCATCCCGCGACCGTTTGGCAGCTTCAGCTCAGGCCGGAGCTCGTCCCTCAACCCGCAAACAATCCGTGGCGGGCGCCCTGTCGCTACGCTTCTGGTCCTGCCAAAGGATGCAGAGGCGTGCTTAGAAACTGCCGTTACTCAGGAAGGCAACTCCGATCCGATCAGTGCCACGCCATACGAGTTCAGCGCGCAGCGTCCAGCCCTTTTTGGGCACGATAAGATCGAAGTAGCCAGGGAGGATGGCTGTCTCGCTTAGAACGAGCTTCGCCCCATTCTGGGATAGGTCGCGCACAAGGCAATCGACAACACAGTAGCTTGCATCGAAGGAAATTTTAGCACCCAGATAAGTCCGGAGCCGTGGGGTGTTACGACGCTCTAGCATGATCGACGATCTCAAATCGAAACATAACGTTCGGTTTAGATTTCATTAAGCAATTTTGCCGCCATCCCACCGTAGTGACCTGCCGCGTTCACTCGACACCGCGTCACGTTTCGCTCCGTCATGTCATGTCATGATGCTTGACGACGGCAGCAGGTTGGCGCCGCAGGTTTATCATTCACTCATGAGCAGACGCTCCGGCCCCGACCCAACTGAGCTGTGCGGATCAGCGCCAGGGCTTTTCCGAACGGGCCGCTCGATAATGATTGGGCAAGTTCCATTTAATGTATTACCAGCTCGACCTATGAAAATGGTCATGGATCATCAAATTTTATAGAACAGCGTTCGATCCATGATTGCGGCAAGACATTTACGGTCGCACTTGAAGGCAATTTATAAAATTCCAGCTTGCGATAACTCCATGCGTAGGGTTTGCACTCTTTGAGTGCTGCGGTGTGTAGAAAAAACTGAAAATTAGAGGGCGCATGGCGAATGGAAGAGAAAAATGACTGTTCTTCGACTTCATCGGCTTTGAATATTAGGACAGCGTGATGCCTAATCGCATCTGCAAGGAGCCCCACGATCATAGTCGGCATCAAAATGGCCAATATTACAAATGCCATCAGACGGCAGATCTCCGGAAGCATATTCCTAAGGAGCCGCACAACGACCAAGACGGAGGCAGCAACTGAGAGGGCAACGATGCCACGCCAGAAAGGTATACCGAGCCGGTCGGCCCATATCGTCAAGAGGGCAATCGGCTGCGCTGGATTGCCGAATAACGCTGAAGTCAGCATGCCGTAAGCGACCACAGCCAACAAGAGTTTATCTTTCATCAAATTCTGGTAATCTCACTGTCGCAGAGCCTCCGAATAGACGAGCAGCAGAAAGCACTATCGCAGCTTGTACCGCAAATTTTGTTGGCGCCTCAAGCGTGACAGAGATGTCCGCTTGGACACATTTCCGTCCGGAAGCAGACCGGCTGGAAACCACCCAAGGCGGCTATCCCGCTGTCGACCCCTCCCGGACGTCCTGAGCGTCCCTCGGGCATTCGCAAAGCAGACAAAGCGGCCGATGTTCAAACCTGCGTAAGGTGATGGGGTGCAGCCCAAAGCCGCTTCAGCATGGTAGGGTGCGCGACGGGAAGTACCGCCTGCTCGGCTGGGAGGACAGGTCGCTTCCAACGCAACTGTCGAGGCCTCAGGCTATGCTGCGTCGAAGCTTTCTCGGGGCCGCCGCCGCGGTAGGCGCCGCCTCGTTCCTCCCCACCCGGCCCGCGCTCGCGCAGAGCGCTCGTCAGCGGACCCTGCGCTTCGTGCCGCAGGCGGATGTCACGATCCTCGACCCACTCACGACGAGCGCCTACGTCACGCGCAATCACGCGCTGCTGGTGTTCGACCAGCTCTTCGCGATCGACGGCGATCTCCGGCCTCAGCCGCAGATGGTCGAGGGCTACACGGTGGAGGACGATGGGAAGCGCTGGACCTTCCGCATGCGGGAGGGTCTCAAGTTCCACGACGGCGAGCCGGTGCGCGGGCGCGACTGCGTCGCCTCGATCCGGCGGTGGGCGCCGCGCGACAACCTCGGCCAATTGCTGTTAGCGCGCACCGACGCGATGGAAGCCCCCGACGATCGCAGCTTCACCATCCGCCTCAACCGGCCCTACGGCCTGATGCTGGCGACCCTGTCGAAGCTCGGGCCCCCGGCGCTGCTGATCCTGCCGGAGCGGCTGGCTGTCCTCGACCCCAAGCAGCAGCTCCCCGAGGTCGTCGGTTCGGGTCCGTTCCGGTTCAATGCCCGCGAGCGCATCATCGGCGCCCGCGTCGTCTACGACCGCAACCCCGACTACGTGCCCCGTGCGGACGGGGAGGTCTCGGGAGTGGCCGGGCCGAAGCGGGTGCATTTCGACCGGGTCGAGTGGACGACTATGCCCGATCCCAGCACGGCCGCAGCCGCGCTCAAGAACGGCGAGGTCGACTGGTGGGAGAACCCGATCAACGACCTGCTTCCAACACTGGGAGCCGACCGCGGGATCGTCACGCCGTTATCGGGCCGGCTGGGGACGATGGGCACCGGGGTGATGAACCACCTGCACCCACCCTTCGACAAGCCTGCGGTTCGCCGCGTGCTGCTGGAGGCACTCTCGCAAGAAGACTTCATGACCGCGATCAACGGGACGGATCCGAACCTGATCCGGACCGGCGTCGGCCTTTTCGCCCCCGACACGGCTATGGCCTCCGATGTGGGTCTCGACGCGCTGACACGTCCGCGCGACCTGGAGCGGTCGAAGCGGGACCTTATCGCGGCCGGCTACAAGGGCGAGCGCGTGGTCCTGCTGGCGGCGGGCGATCTGCCGCGGCTAGCCGCGATGGGCGATGTGATGAACGACCTCCTACAGCGCCTCGGCATGAACGTGCAACACGCCGTCTCGGACTGGGGCAGCATGGTCACCCGCCGGGCCAACAAGGCGCCTCCGGACCAGGGTGGCTGGAACATCTTCTGCACCGACTGGTCCGGCTTCGACATGCTGAACCCGGCGGTAGAGCAGGTGTTGCGCTGCGGCGGCGTGCAGACGGGCTTCTTCGGCTGGCCCGACCTCCCGCAGATCGAGGCGATGCGTGGGGCCTGGATCGAGGCGCCGGACGAGGACGGCCGCCGGAAGATCGCCCACGATATCCAGGCGCTCGCGATGCAGGAGGTGCCCTACCTGCCCCTCGGCCAGTATCTCAGCCGGACTGCCTATCGGGACGATCTCCGGGACGTGGTCAAGAACCTGTCTGTGTTCTGGAACGTGCGGCGAGCGTCCTAGAGGTCTACTGAGCGTGACGAAGGCGACGGTTCTCGCCGGATAGATGCTTGGCGTTCGTGCTCGTCAGAAGAGCTGGCTAATACGGCTAAGGCCGTCGGCTCTCTAGCCTTTGCGGCCAGAAGCAGAAGGTCGCGTTTCCACCCAAGCCGGACGCTCAGTTCATCCCCTTGATCTCCCAATAGCAGACTTGTCTATTGGCGTCCGTTGCTGCCTGCAGAGGCACCCGAACGTAAAGGTGGTCCAAGGACCGAGAGGCTTGAGGCTACGAGTTATACCGCTTCTTCGCGGGCGCTACCGGCCTCGCGCCCCAGGCGAACCATGACGTCCCGCAGCCAGCGATGGGCCGGATCGCGGTCATAGGAGGCGTGCCACAGCATCGAGATGACGATCTCCTCGGTCGGCACAGGCACGGGGCTCGTCGCCAAGCCGAGCTGGGCCGCAAAGGTCGTGGCCAACTCGTCGGCCATTGTGGCGATCAGGGGCGCGGCCTGCACGTGGAACGGCACGGTGGCGAAGCGTGGCGTCGTCGCTGCCAGCCTCCGCGTCCGGCCTACCGACGCGAGCGCCTTGTCCACCACCCCCGGGCCGACGCCGGTCAGGTACGTCAGGATGTGCGGGAAGCGGACGAAGTCGTCAAGTGACAGCGGCCCGTCGACGCCGAGCAGCCGGGGGTTGAACAGGCTCAGGAAGCCGAAGCGATAGAGCGGCCGGACCTTATGGTGGACCTGGCCCTCGGAGATCATGCCGACGGCCATGTCGATCCTGTCGGCGTCGAGGTCCCCCAGCACGCTCGCGTAATCGAGGCCGACCAGGTGCAGGCGGATGCCAGGCGCCTCGCTTGCAAGGAAAGCGAGCAAGCGCGGGATGAGGCGCACCTCGACGCTGCCGGGGATGGCGAGCGTGAAGGACCGCTCGACCGTCGAGGGGTCGAAATCGTCCTCCCGGAGGACGATGCCCTGGAACTGGCGCAGGGCCGCTCGGACCGGCTCGACGAGGGCGAGTGAGCGCGGGGTCGGGCGCATGCCGTCCGGCGTGCGCGTTAGGAGCTCGTCGCCGAGGAGCCTGCGCAGGCGGGCGAGGCTGCTGCTCATGGCCGACTGCGTGATGCCGACCTTCGCTGCGGCGCGCGTGACGCTGCTCTCGGTCAGGAGCGCGTCAAGCGCCACGACCAGGTTCAGGTCGATACCGGCGAGGTCACGGTGCTTGATCGTCATGACCCGGCTCGCTGGCGGCCGTCGACCACGGCGACAGCGGAGTGATGCGGCGTCGGACCAAGCGCGATCATGGGGTTTCCCGCTTGCACCAACCGACACCGTGGTCATCGGAATCACGAGTGCATTTATGGCGTGGATGTTGGGTATCAATTGCATTTGTTTGATGAATGCACCCGCCGGCGTCATCTGCACCTCATCGAAGGACGGGCCACCCCGTCACACTGAGAGGATCCAAAGATGACCCACCGTACCCTCACCCTCGCCGCCGCCCTGACAATGACCGTGACGGCCCACCTTCCGGCTTCCGCGTCCGAGGTGAACCTCGACACCGCCGCGCAGGGCACCTTTTCCGTTCCCGCCGTCATCGGAGCGGCCTACCACACGCCGGGTCTCGCGCTGGGCGCCTCCGACGTCCGCGCACAGGGCGGTCTCCTCGTGCCGGCCCTCACGCGCTGGCAGCAGGCTCGGCCGGCCATCGCCTCCGCCAAGCCCTTCAAGGCACCCGCCACCATCACCGTCGCCTACCGGAACCGGAACATCGCGACGAATGCGACGCAGGTGCTCAAGCAGGGCGGTTTCGCGACCGCGGGCGTCGTCCGGTGGCTGCCCGACGCGCCCGTCACGGTCGAGGCCGCCACGGGCACGGTCAAGCTCGGGGCGCTTGAGGCGATGAACTGATCGCGCCCTCGGACCAGTCAGCACGAGCCGCCGCGGTCCGCATGGCGGGCCGTTCACCTCATGAAAAGCGGAGTTGAAACCATGACCAGCCAGCTCACCTCGACCACGATCACCGTTGAGCACGTCACTCTCTCCTCGACAAAGTCTTTCGAGGTGGTTCGATCCGCCTTGGAGGCTTCGGTGCCCGCCATCGACCTCGATTACGCCAAGCTTCTGAAGGCCGGTAAGGTGGACGATGCGCGCGCGCTTCTCGAACGGCAGGCGCCGCTCTCGATCTTCGGCTCCCGGGACCACGGCGACGTGCTTCTCACCGCCGGGTTGAGCCGCAAGGCCATTCAGTACGACATCGGCAACCCGCTGACGGCCGCATCGATGACCCGGCACGATGTTTCAGCCGCCCTGTACGCGCCGATCCGGGTGCTCCTTCGAGAGGATATAGAGGGCGTCGTCGCGTTCGAATACGACCGCCCGAAAAGCACTTTCGGCCAGTTCGGGAACATGGAGGTCGACGCCGTCGCGGCGGCCCTGGATGAGCAGCTTCGGGGTGTGCTTGCAGCAGCGGCTGCCTGACCGCCTTGCGCTCGCCCTTGTGGCTGGGACGGAGTCTTCGGTCGGATGGTGCGCCGTCCGACCGCTCTGCGGAAGAAGTTGGAGCCAGTCAGCAATGTCTGACTCTACAGTATCGCCGCCCAAAAGCGGCCGGGCGGCAAACCACCCATCTGAGACGTTCACGCCAGGCTGCTTGACGTCTGGGGTTGGCCGAGAGCAGGATGATCGCTTAGCATAAGGCCCGACGAGAAAGCGGACGGGATTCGGTGCGGTTCGTCACCGACGAGGATCGGGGAGCCGTCGCAGCCGCTGTCCGGCAGCACCTCAGCGCCTCCACAGATCGGCCAGGGAGGCGCCTACCAAGCCAATGCCCGGTCTGTGGCCGCCGTTCACAGTTTCATCGCCTCGGGGAAGCCGCCAGGCTCGACTGCGATGACCCGGACCGGGCAGGTATCCTGACCTCGCTCGATCTGCGCCCGCTTCGGATCCGGGGGCACCGGATCATAGAACGGGATCTCGTCCCCCCGGATCTCGAAATGGTCGGGCGCAGCGTAGCAGAACTTGGCTTAACCCTGGCAGCGATTGAGATCGACGACACCCGTTCCCGAGCGCCAAGGCAGGGTACGGATAATCGGTGGACCGGAAGCCGCGATGGCGCGAGGTCCGGATTGGCTCATGTCCAGGCGCGCAGGCGGCCGGAGTCCAGTGCTTCCTGTGCGCAGCGATAGCCGAGCTCGGCCGTCGTCTCGAAGCTCGACCACGCCCGCAGGTCGACTCCGGCGAGGGCGGGTTTGAGCAGGACGGCGGCGCGGGTGACGGCCGCCATGGTCTGGGCGCCGCTCGACACCATGGCGGAGCGCAGGAGCAGGTGGGCGATGCCGGGAAGCTGGTCCGATATGCCCAGGAAGCGCCGGAACGCCTGCGCGCCCCGGCCCTGCCGCGCCATGACTTGGAAGGCGGCGTCGCTGCCGACATCCACCGCGAGGACCGGCCCGCGGTCGAGGTCAGCCATCACGTCGGCGGGCAGATTGTTCATCATGCCACCATCCACGAGGATGCCGTCCGCACTCGCCACCGGAGGCAGCAACCCGGGAATGGCGATGCTGGCCCGAACCGCCCGGTCGAGGGGGCCCGCCCAGTGGACCATAGCGGTGCCGGTGGTGAGATTCGAGGACACGCAGAAGAACGGGCGCCAGAGATCCTCGATGCGGGCATCCCCGAAGCGCGCAGCCAATCCCGCATCCACCTTGGCTCCGCGCGTCAGGGCGTGGAACGGCAGGGTGTAGTCGTCGAGAGGATTGCGTCCGACGAAGGACGCGACCGTGTCGGCCTCGATCGCGTCAAGGCTCCAGTCCAGGGCGACGCTGGCGGCCAGGATCGAGCCCATGCTGGTGCCGCCGACGAGATCGATGTCGAGCCCGGCCTCGGCGAGCGCCCGCAGGACGCCGAGATGAGCGAGGCCGCGGGCCCCGCCTCCGCCGAGGACGAGGGCGCGGGCATGGCCGGACGCGATCCGGGCGAGCCGGGCGAAGTCGCCGGCGTGGTTCTCGCGGACCTGGAGCCGCAGGGAGAAGGGGAGCGCGGCGACGTCCGGATGCAGGGGGCGAGGCAGGCGCGCCTCGGCAGGCTGTGCCACCGCGAGGTCCATGCGGATCCAGGGAGAGCGGATCGCGGCCAGGTAGGCCGCCGCGCCCGGCCGCGGTGGCGCGCCAGGCTCGGCCAGCAGCAGGACGTGGTCGGCGTGGCGCAGGCAGAGCTGGCACCAGGGGCAGTCGATCTGGTGGGCGACGAAGACCGTGCGGTCGTGCGCCTGCTCGTAGCGGTGGAACCAGGCCTCGTCAGCCTCGGGCGGCCATTCGGACAGGCAGCCGGTCCGCCCCGGCAGCGCGGCGTCGAGGGCCCGCGCCAGCCGCTCGCCGAAGGCCGTCGCCGTGCGGCCCTCGGTCACCGCCAGGACGGCGAAGCTCCGTGGCGCGTGGCGCAGGGTCACGCCCGTATGGGCGATGCGCAGCCGCGCGGCCAGGATCCGAGCGAAGTAAAGCAGCGTCCCGGGATGGGCGGCGATCAGATCGGCGAACGCGTCTCGGGAGAGCCGGAGGAGGTGCGTGTCGCGCAGGGCCGTCGCGGTGATCGAGCGCGGCTCGCCGGTGAGAAGGGCGAGCTCGCCCACGGTGTCCGGTGGGGACAGGCGGATGAGGCGGCGCACGCTGCCGTCGCGCGGGTCGCGGGTCGAGAGGCCGACCGCGCCGCTAACCAGCGTGTAGAGCGCGTCGGCCTCGTCCCCCTCCTCGAACAATGGCCGTCCCCCGGCGACCGCGACCGAGGTCATCCGCGCCCGGACCGCGTCGGCGGCCTCTCCGCCGAGGTCGGCCAGGAACGGGATCTCCGCGCGCCCCGATGCGATGGCGGCGGGGCCAGGCACGAGGTCGCAGATGTCGAGACGTTCGGTGCTCATCGGCCGGCGCGCCGCAGCAGGTGATCCGCGAGGATCCCGAGCGCCGCACCGCTGCCGACGCGGCCGAGACCGAGGCGCAGGCGGTCCGCGGGGATCGACGCCAGCGCAGAGTGCCACAGGGCGGAGGGCAATACGAGGACGCCGTCCTCCGCCGCGAGAATCCGCGCGAAGGTGGTCGCCCCCTCCCGCCCGCGGAAGCGGGGACAGGCGAAGGCGAGGTTCCTCGGCTCGTCCGGATCGAACAGGTCCGGATGGCGGTCGAGGAGCGCCCGCAGGCGGTGAAGGTTGCGTTGCCCGATCCCGCGGGCGCGGCCGGTCAGGTGCGGCTCGGCCTGCAGCGCGACCTGCGCCAGGATCTCGCTCGGCCGGGCGAGGCAGCTCGACAGCAGATTCTTGGCCGCGAGGATACGGTCGAGCAGCCCGCGGTCGCGACAGGCGGCCCAGCCGACGCGCAGCCCCGGAAGCCCGAACCCCTTCGACAGCCCGTTGACGGAGATTCCGCGCTCGTACAGGTCGACGACGGGCGGAACGGCGCGCTCCGGGTCGCGGTCCGTCTGGCGGTAGACCTCGTCGTTGACGAGCCACAACCCGTGTCGGCGGCAGAGGTCGATCAGGCCGCCCAGGGTCGCTCGATCCAGCACCGCACCGGTCGGGCTGTTGGGGAAGTTCGTCAGCACGAGGCGCGTGTTCGGCCGGATGGCCGCCGCGAGGCGGTCGAGATCGAGGGGCCAGTTTCGGTCCGGGCAGAGCGCGACGCCGTCGGCCGCGCACAGGCGGGTCACGACGAGTTCCGAGGGCTGGTAGATCGGCACCACCACCACCGCGTGGTCGGCCGGACCGAGCAGAGCGCACAGCACGCAGGTCACCGCTTCCTGCGCGCCCGCACTGATCAGCACATCGTTCGCCTCGAGCCGATGGTAGCGGGCGGAGACGGTGGCGCGCAGCCGGGGGGCGCCGCGCGGGTCGGCGTAGCCGAGATCCGCCGCCCGCCAGCGCCGAAGATCCTCCGGGCCGGCGAGGTGCAGCAACGCGGCGAGCGTCAGCGGTTCCGAATCCGAGGCAGCGAGGTCGTGGTGCGCGCAGCCCGACCAGCGGTCAAGATACGCCGCCAACGCGAACGCGCGCGATGGCACGATCCCGTGATCCTGCCGCGTGTCGGGGACGGCCTCCTCCGTCCGGGGGACGGCCCACAGGCCCGGTCCAGCGTCGTCCTCGAGCGCCATCGTCGACCTCACGCGCCCCGCGCCGGCCCTGCGGCGACGCGCAGGTAGGTCGCGCCGATCCGCGTGGCGGCCCGCAGCGTCCCACCGAGCGAACCGGCCACCTTCGAGGATCCGCCGAGACGGCGGCGGTAGGGCATCGGCACCTCGCGGATGCGCAGGCCCGCGCGGGCGGCCCGCATCTGCATCTCGATGTTCCAGCCGTAGGTCAGCTCGCGCAGGTCGAGGGCCTTCAGCGCGGCGCGGTCGATGGCGCGGAAGGCGCACATGTCGGTGTAGCGCACGCCGTAGCGCAGGCCGATGCCGAGGCCGGCGAGGCGGCCGGCGAGGACCTGGTGCCAGAGCATCGATCCCGGCTCTCGGCTCCCCAGGGTGCGCGAGGCGAGGACGAGGTCCTGGCTGCCGGCGAGCACCGGCCCGGCGATCCGCTCGATCAGGTCTCCGCGGTCCGCGCCGTCGCCGTCGAGGTAGACGATGGCGCGCGAGGCCGGGTCGGCCGCGGCCGCCCCGAGGGCGCAGGCCCGGCCGTAGCCGCGCCCAGCTTCGATCACCCGGGCGCCCGCGGCCCGCGCGACGGCCTGCGTCCCGTCGGTCGAGCCGCTGTCGGCGACGATGATGTCGGCCGCGTAGGCCGGCGGGATCTCGCGGATCACCGCGCCGATCGCCTCGGCCTCGTTCAGGGTTGGGATGACGATGCTGACCGGGTGCATCGCTCAGAGGCTCCAGCGCAAGCCGCAGTTCCCGCACGGGGCGGGCGGCGCGTCGGAGAGGAGTGACGTGCGGAAGTCGCGATAGGCCTCGCCGTTCCAGATCTCCCGGAGCGTGGCCTGCGTGGCGTCGCCCAACGTGTAGTTGGAATAGCCGCGCACCGAGAACGGAGCGATGCAGCAGGGCAGCGCCCGTCCGTGGGCGGTGAAGTACATCAGGGACCAGGGTCGCCGACAGGTGGCCCAGGCACGGTCGTCCTGCCGCTTCAGGCTGATTCCGGGCTCGGTCGCGCCCGAGGCGTCGAGCGTCACCCCCAGCGAGCGGCCCAGTGCCTCGGCCTCGGCGATCGCCGCGGTCTCCTCGGCCCGCGCGCTCTCGAACAGCGACAGGTCGGCGCGGGCCATGCCGTATCCGGCCTCGTCGAAGACGAGGCGCTGCAGGTGAACCTCGGTCACGCCCATCTCGGCGGCGAGCCGCACGAAGGCCGGGAGCTGGTCCACGGTCTCCTTGAGGCCCGTCAGCCAGAGCGAGACCTGGGGCGTCGTGGCGCCCGTCGCCTTCTGGAAAGCGACGAACTTGCCGACGTCGCGCACGATCCGGTCGAAGAAGTCCTTGCCTCGCACCCTGCGGTACGAGGCCCGGTCGGCGGCGTCGAGGGAGACGCGCAGCTCGTCGAGCCCGGTGTCGATCAGCTCCCGGAAGCGCTTGGGCTGCATCAGGGTGCCGTTGGTGTTGAACAGGACGTAGGTGCCGCGATCCTTGAGGTAGCGGACCATCCGCGGCAGGTCCTTGACCAGCATCGGCTCGCCGACCCCGTGGAGCACGACCCGGGCGACGTTCGGCACCTGGTCGACGATCCGCGTGAACAGATCCCAGCTCATGTCGGCCGGGGGTTCCAAGGTCTCGAAGGTGCGCGGGCAGGTCTCGCACAGCAGGTTGCAGCGGTTCGTGACCTCCAGATAGAGGCAGACCGGCGGCGCTACGGCCTCGGAGGCGCGGTCGGTACCGATCGCCTCGAAGTAGCGGCGCGGATCCTTCAGGGCGGCTGAGGCCGTCATCGGGCGGTTCCTTCCGGAAGGGCGGCGAGGGGCGCGGTGCGGGCCTGCCACAGGGAGCGGGCGGCCAGGACCAGGGCCGGGACGAAGACCAGCGACGGCCACAGGAAGCGGTCGTTGAACGGATCGATCAGGAACAGGATCGGGGCCGCGCCGAGCCAGATCAGGGCCGGGGCCGGGGCGACCACCGCGGGCAGTGCCAGCCAGGGGTAGTACCAAGCGTAGTGCGGGCTAGCCGCGCAGGTGGTGAGGGCTGCGAGGAGCCCGGCATCGCGGCACAGCGCGACCGCGTCGAGCGCGGGTGCCCGGTCGCGGCCGAAGGCGATCCGGAGCGCGAGCGCGGCGAGGGTCAGGCCGGCGCAGACCAGGTAGGTCCGCAGCAGGCCCGGGGGGCTGAGCCCGAGATGGCCGAGCCCGGCGAGCAGCCAGTAGCCCGCGCCGGTCTCGTACCCCTCCTCGGTCCCGTAGCCCCCGGCGAAGCCGAGCACGTTCGCCCCGGCGCCGAGATAGGGCAGGTAGAGGCCCACGATCACGGCCGCCCCGACGAGCATCGGCCGCCACAGCCGGCCACCGCGCACGAAGGCGGGCGCCACCGCGACGGGTAGAACCTTCACCAGCGTCGCCGCACCGAGGAGCGCGCCCGCGAGCCCGTACCGACGGCGGGTGCGGGCCAGCAGCGCGAGGCCGAGGAGGCCGATCGCCACGGCATCGACGTGCCCGTCGCGGGCGAAGGACCACGGGGCGAGCGGGTTCCAGGCGTAGATCAGGATCCGGGCCGACGGCAGGCCGGCCCCGCGCAGGATCGCGAGCATCGCCAGCACGCCCAGGGCCTCGAAGCCCAGCATCGCCAGCTTCATCCCGGTGACGCCGTGCGAGACCCGGCCTACGGCGGCGAAGACCATCTGCGCCGCGGGCGGGTAGATCGTGCGGGCGTAATCCTTCCGGTTGATCAGCGGGTAGATCGCCGGGTCGCGCAGCCGTTCGAGGGCCGGATCGGCCGGGATGTAGCGGTAGGGGTTGATCCCGGCAGCCTGAACCTGCCCGTCCCAGACGTAGCGGTAGATGTCCGTTGACAGGAACGGCGGTGCCGGCAGCAGCGCGGCCCGCATCAGCACGGCGACGCCGAGGATCGTCCACAGGGCGGTCCGCGGCAGCCGCTCCCGCAGCACGAGGCGCACGGCGAGGAGGTAGGCTACGAGGTCGAGGAGTACGACGCATATGAATGCGCCGGAGCCGGCCGCCGAGCCTACGTCTTCGGCGCCCGGCACGTGGATCGCAAGCGCGCCGACATTCACGGCCAGCAGCACGAGGCCGAGGGCCGCGAGCCGGCGCGCGGGGCTGGCGAAGAGCCGGGTCATGCCGGTACGGCCTCCGACGTCTCCAGAAGCCGCGTCAGGATCGCACGCGTCGCCGGGGCGGCGTAGCCGGTCCTGTCGGCCGAGAGCCGGGCGAGCGAGGCCGCGTCGTCGACGTCGTACCAGGGCTCGAGCTCAATTAGGGCGAGGCCGATCTCGCGCGCCCGGGCGCGGGTGGCTGCCGCGACGGTGTCGGTGCTCCAGGCGATGTCGGCGAACAGGCGCGCGTGGGCCTGCTTGAGGCCGAGGATGTAGTAGCCGCCGTCGTCGCAGGCGCCGAGCACGGCCCGATCCCCAGGCGCGAGCAGGAGCCGGGCCGCTAGGACGAGGAGGCGCGTCGGAAGGGTCGGAATGTCGGAGCTCAGCACGCAGGCTGCCGCATGTCCGTGTGCGAGCATGCCATCGATGGCCTGCAGCAGGCAGCGGCCGAAGCCTTCGACCGCCGCCGGTGCTGGTGTGCTTCCATCCGCGAGTACGAGGTCCGTTCCGACGGCCAGATGGGGGACGACCAAGGTCTCCGCGTCCCGTGGTGCGTAGGCCGCGTAGGCGGCGATCGGCGCGGCGCGCGCCGCCTCCTGGATGTTAGCGGTCGTGTCGCGCAGGAAGGCGGCGCTCAGGCGCGCGGCCTGGTCGGGGCTCAGCGGCGGGCACAGCCGCGTCTTGGAGCGGCCGCTGCGCGGCGCCTTGGCCATCACGCCGATCGCACAGGTGGCGGACGATCTGGACGTCGGTCTCGGTGCCATCTCCCAGTATCCTCCGTGATCAGTGGAAGGGGCGGACGATGCCGACGCGGAGCGTCTCATCCGGCGGGATCGCGGTGGCCGAGCCGGTCGCGAAGGTCGGCAGCGCGTGCAGGCGCTCCGGCGTCAGGCCCATGAGGGCGACGTACTCGCCGAGCAGCGCGACCGCCTCGACCGGTACAACCACGAGCCGGGGGCCGAACCCGGTCCAGGCGACGGAGCGGAGGCCGAGCCAGGTCAGGCCGAGGCTCCCGTCGAGCCGGATGACGACCTCCGCGGTCCCGTCGTCGCGAAGGACGAGCCCCGCGATCCGGCCGAGGACGGGCTGCGATTCCTCAGGCTGGAGCAGGAAGCGGCCCGGGAGATCGCCGACGCGCACCGGCTGGGGAAACCGTCCGGCGGCGCGCCCGGCCATCTCGGGTGCGGTCATGCCGGGGGTCGGCATGTGGTCGGGCGCCGGCGAGGGGCCGGCGGTCTGCGCCCACCCCGGGGCGACAACAGCCAGCGTGAGGAGGAACGCGCCGCAGGCGCGCAGGACCGCGGAGGCGCTCATATGCCGGCGAACCAGTTGAACCCGCGGCTCTCCCAGTAGCCGCCCGGATACGTGTTGGTGACCTCGATGGCCGTGATCCACTTCGGGTTCTTGAAGCCGAGCTTGACCGCGGTGCGTAGGCGCAGCGGGTACCCGTAGGGGTCGGGCAGCTCCTCGCCAGCGTAGCGGGTGGCGAGCAGCGTCTGCGGGTGCAGCGCGCTGGCCATGTCGATGCTGCTCGGGTAGTCGTCCGCCGTCTTGAAGGCGACGTACTTGGCGGAGAGGTCGGCGCCGACCCGTTCGAGGAACGCGCGGAGCGGCACGCCCGACCACTGTCCGATATAGTCCCAGCCTTCGACGCAGACGTGGCGTATGATGATCTCGCGCTCGGGCAGCTCCGCGATCTGCCGGCGCGTCCAGGGCCGTTTGTCGGAGATCAGCCCGGCGAGCTCGAGCCGCCACGCCTCGCCGTCGACCGGCTTCACGTCCTCGACATCGTAATAGGCGTTGAAGCGCGGGGGCTTCAGCACCTGCGATGCAGGGTACTCGGGCGCGAGCTTGTGGAAATCGAACAGGGCGGCCTGGACGCCGTCGTTGAAGTCCGAGACCGCGCGCAGCGCCCGACCGACCGCGGTCGTATCGGTCACGTCGCAGCCGGTGAGCAGGGTGAGCGCGCCCAGCGTCAGGCCGCCGCGCAGCAGACCGCGCCGCTCGATCTGCCGGACCAGGGGGCGATGATCGTCGAGGATGCTGGGATCCGGCACCTTGAGGGGGCGGAAGGGCGACCTCATCGCGTCGCCTCCCGCGCCACGGCCGGGAGGGCCGGACGGCGGACCGGGCCGCCGGTCAGCATCGCCCACAGCGTGCGCGGCACCAGCAGGGCGAGCACGACGTGGACGGCGAGAAAGCCGACCAGAACCGCCATGCCGGCAAAGTGGACGAGGCGCGCGCCCTGGAAGCCGCCGAGCAGCGTGACGAGATCGGAGAACTGGACCGGTTTCCAGATGGCCAGCCCGCTGACGACTTGGCTGATGCCGGCTAGGATGGCGACGATGTAGAGGATCTTCTGGACGGCGTTGTAGGTCGTCAGGTCCTCGTGGGCGAGCTTGAGCCGCAGCGTGTCGCGGACCGTCTGCACGATGTCGCGCGGCCGGATCGGCAGGAGGCGCTCGCGCAGGCGCCCGGTCGCGACGCCGTAGACGAGATAGGCGCCGCCGTTGGCAACCAGCAGCCACATGGCGGCGAAATGCCAGAGCAGGCTCTCGGCTGCCCAGGACCCGAGCCGGAGCGCCTTGGGGAAGTATACGCCGTGGATGATGACGGAATCGTCGTAGATGCCCCAGCCGGAGCCGATCAGCACCACCATAGCCACGGCGTTCGTCCAGTGCATGACACGCACAGGCAACGGGTGCAATCGATGGCCGAATGCGCTCGCCTTCTTACTCATGATTTGGAAAGCTCTTCAAAGTTGTGGATCATATACACTTGAAATAATGTTTTGCTTTCGAAGAAACTGATGTCAATTTGTTAAAACAGTCTTCACTCTCTTCTTTTTGATGTCGACACAGACCAAGACTGTTATAATTGGAGCTAACGCGCGTCTTTCGAGGAATCATGTCAAGTAATCTCCTCTCGAATTTGTTCTCCACCTTGTCCGTGCAGGTTCAGGCATTTGCATACTGCGAAATCCAGTCTGGATGGCAGTTGGCGAAGAACGGCATGCCGGACGCGATCCTGGTCCACTACGTTCTCGCGGGCTCCGGGACGATTGCAATCGACGGTCAAGGACCCGTGCACTTCGGGCCGAACCACATCGTCATCCCACCACGTGGCGTGCGGCACTCCATCGGCTTCGAAGGAGCCACCCGGTCGGTATCGGCCGAGGATGCACGCAGAGTCCTTCCGGATGGTCTCATCGCGCTGACCGCCGGGGATGGCACACGAGACATTCTCCTGGCCTGCGGCTCCATCTCCGCGCGGTATGCCGGTGCCCTCGGCCTCTTCGATCGCCTGCCCGACGCCTTGGTCGAAGACCTCTCGGAGAGCGACCGTCTGCGCCACGCGTTCGCGTTCATGGTCGAGGAGCTCGTCCAGCCAAGCCTCGGCACGCAAGAGGTGACGAGCGCACTCATGAAGCAGTGTTTGGCGATCCTGCTCAGGATCCACCTGAAGGAGAGAGGTGTGCGCTCGCCGATCTTCGAAGCGTTGCGCGATCCGAGGTTGGTCCCGGCGATCGCGGCCGTCCTCGATGCGCCCGGGGGCCAGCATACAGTCGATAGCCTGGCTGCACTCTGTGGAATGAGCCGTGCCGGTTTCGCCGAACGCTTCTCCGCCACCTTCGGCGAGGGACCGATCGAATATCTTCAGCGGGCTCGCCTTCAACTTGCGGCCAAGCTGCTGACGTCCTCGCCTATGCCCGTGAAGGTCATCTCCGACAGCGTCGGTTACGCCAGTCGCAGTTACTTCTCGCACGCATTCAAGGCTGCCTATGGATACGATCCGAGCGCCTACCGCGCACGAGCTACGGACTTTGCCAAATCGATGGGGCAAGAGCCCGACCCTGCGGTCGACGGCGTATCGTTCGAATCCGGCAGATCTTGAGCGCGTAGACTGATGGATTCCTTCCGGGTCGGGCACGAGAACCGAGATTGTTATCACCATTCACGTCGGGCAGTCTCGCCAGGAATTTGCGGATTTGGAAGCCGTCTCGCGTGCGGTATCGTCTAATTCCGGTGCTGCGGCGCTAACCTGCTGGTTTGGCAGAGCACAGTATCCCGTAAGCTAAGTGCTCAGATGCTCGACGCACCCCATTCCTCCGTGTTGCATTCGAAACGTGGATCACGTTCATTTGATGTGGCGAATTTCAGCGATCCGTGCTTGTCGATGTGTACGGAGCGACCCGTAGAGTGGGGGCGTGTAAGCTGGCGATCCTGAAATCGCTGCGCTTCGTATGTCGAGCGTGTCGAGGCACCGCGCCGGGCTTGATTCCGAGCCGAAGACGAATTCGCGCAGGCCCGGGCGGCATACCCTGAAGTACGGAAACGTGGATCTGCGGGCCGCCCCTCCCGCAACCCAAAATATAGAAGGATCTGCCATGCCATCGGCCCTCGCGCTTGGCACGCACAGCATCGCTGTGAACGGCATAGAGCAACATTATCACGCGTCAGGCACCGGACCCTATTGCATCGTGCATTCCGGTGGCCCCGGCATCGAGGCCAGCTACTTGCGATTGCCTCTGCTCGAAGAGAACCTGACCATGGTGTATCTGGACCCGATCGGCACAGGATCGTCCGGACGCCTCGCAACCCATCCCCAGGGTTACAGCGTGGACTGCTTCTCCGAACAGCTGCTCGCGTTCATCGACGCGGCCGGCATCGCCGATCCCTACCTGCTCGGCCACTCGCACGGCGCCTTCGTGGTGCTGGATGCGGCGGTCAAGCGGCCGGCCGACGTCGCGGGCCTGATCCTGTACGCGGGTGCGGCCTACACGGGCGGCGACTTCATGGCCGCCGCGGGGACCGAGATCGCCTCCTTCGTGTCGCGCCATGCGGGTACGGAAGAGGCCGCGGCGGTCGAGAGGGCCTGGGCCTCGATCCCCGTCATTCGCACGGATGACGCCTATACGGCGGCATTGCGCGCCCTCCTGCCGGCCTATCTCTCGGACTTCCGGCGCTGGCCCGACATCCTCGAGACCCTGCAGCGCCGGCTCCAGGCGACCCTGCTGGTCGGCGATGGCCAAGCCTTCGACGTCCGCGACCGCCTTGCCGCCTTGCCGGTTCCGGCGCTCGTCGTCGCCGGAAACGACGACTTCATCCTCGGCCCGCGCCACGCGGCATTGCTGGCGGATCTGCTACCGCAGGCGCGGCTCAGGATCTTCGACCAGAGCGGCCACTTCGCTCATATCGAGGAGGCCCGCGCCTTCGCGGAGGCCGTCCTTCGCTTCACTGGAGATCCAGGCCACGCGTTGCCCGGCGTATGACCTCCGCGCGCGCCTGAGGATCCCCGGCCTCGGGCGTTCCCCCCAGGCGCTGCGTACCTGTCTAGGGCAGCGCCACGCCGGACAGCGCCGCGCATCGGTCGAGCAGAGCTTGCTGAAGCGCGACGCGACGGGTGCCGGGCTCCGGCGACTTCTCGCGCCGGTGATAGAAGTAACGACCCGTGGCCTGGGCCGCCAGGCCGTCCCCGACCGCCAGCCATGCCTGGGTCACGGGCGCGGCTGCCATATCGTCCGGTGCCTCGGGGCCACCCATACGGGTCGATACCCAGCCCGGTTCGAGGGCGTTCGACCGCACCCCGGGCCAGCGCCGCGCCACCGCGAACGCCAGCAGCACGTCCAGGAACTTCGTTTCCGCGTAGGCCTGCGAGCCGCTCCAGCGCCGTCTGGTCCATTGGAGATCGTCCATGTCCGGGATACCGCCCGGGTGCATGCCCGAGCTCAGGTAGACGAGGCGGTCGGGCTTCTCCATCAAGGCCGTGAGCACGTAGGGCGCAAGGACGTTGATCGCGAAGAGATGGCTCAGGCCGTCCGCGGTCTCGATTCGGCGGGGTTCGCGATAGCCGATGCCGACATTGTGGATGACGGCGTCGAAGCGCCCGAGTTCGTTGGCCCGTTCGGCCACGGATCGCATGCCGGCGATGGTGACGACATCGCCGATGACGACGGCGGCCGCGTACGGAAGGGCCCGTCGCGCAGCCTCGCCGCGATCGGTGTTCCGCGCATGCAGCACGACCTCATGGCCCTCACGTGCCAGAAGCTCGCCCGCCATGAGCCCGAGGCCGTCCGAAGATCCTGTGATGAAGATACGGGCCATCGTCAGTCCTCCAGCAATGCTTCGGCCAGGATCGGCGTGTGCCGGAGGCGCTTTCCGGTGGCGTGCCAGACCGCGTCCGAGATGGCTGCGGCGACACCGGTGATGCCGATCTCGCCCACGCCCTTCACCCCTGCGGGATTGATGAACGGATCGGGATCGTCGAGGAACGTGACGCCGATCGTCGGTACGTCGAGGTTCACCGGGATCATGTACTCGGCCATGTTCGTGTTGGTGAACCGGCCGAAGCGTGGGTCCATGTGGGTCGACTCGAACAGCGCTTGGCTCATCCCCCAGGTGATGCCGCCGATCAGCTGGCTCTCGGCGAGCTTGGGATTCAGGATCCGGCCGCAGGCATAGACGCCCGTGAGTTGCCGCACCCGGATCAGCCCTAGATCGGGATCGACCGCGACCTTCGCGAAGATGGCGCCGAAGCTGTGCATCCCGCGCGGCCCCTCCCGCGCATCGCGCTCCGGATTGCCCGAGCGGACCTGCCCGACGCCCCCGGGATCGAACCGGCCGTCGCACGAGAGCTCCGTGAGGCCTGCGCGGCGGAGCACCGCCGTGACCGTATCGCCCGTTTCTTCGCCGCCGGCGACGATGCGCCCATCGTTCAGCTCCAGATCGTCGGCGTTGCGGCCATGCAGAGGGCTCTCGTCCTGGCCGACGGCCATCTCCAGCAGCTTGGCCTTCAGGTCGCGCGCGGCCGTCATCGCGGCGGGGGCCAGCGAGCCTGTCAGGGACGCGCCCGCCTGCATCGGCGCCTCGGGCAACGTGCTGTCGCCGATCAGCGGCTGGACCCGGTCGACCGGAAGGGCGAGTTCGTCGGCGACGATCTGGCGGAGGAAGGAGGCGCTGCCGGTGCCGATATCGGTCGCGCCCGAGGCTACACGCGCCTCTCCCCCCGCTGTGATGGTCACGCGCGCCTGGGCAGGCTGACGGTAGACGGTGTGCGAAGCGCTCGCCATACCCATGCCGATCAGCATCCCATCCGCCTGCATCGAGCGTGGACTGGGGTTGCGCGAGGACCAGCCGAAGCGCTCCGCTCCGACGCGGTAGCAGTCCTTCAGCCGCTTGCTCGACCAGGGGCTGCCGTCGACCGGATAGACATCCGCGTGGTTGCGCAGGCGCAACTCGATCGGGTCGGTGCCGAGTTCCGCCGCGAGTTCGTTGAGTGCGCATTCCTGGACCAGCATCCCGGGCGCCTCTCCCGGCGCGCGCATGAACGTTGGCGCCATCACGTTGGTGCGCCGGAGCCGGCAGCGCGTCTCGAGCGCCGGCAGGTCGTACATGAAGGTGAAGGGGTACCAGCTCGGCTCGACCCAATCCTCCCAGGCGGGCGTCGCCGACAGCTTGGTCACATCGGCCGCGACCAGTCTGCCGTCGCGCGTCGCGCCCAGCCGAAGGTCGATCCGCTGCTCCTCGCGGAAGCCGACTGAGGTGTACATCTGGGCGCGACTGAGCACGAGGCGCACGGGGCGGCCGACCTGCCGCGCCGCCAGCGCAACAAGCCAGCTATGGGACCAGACCGGCCCCTTGCATCCGAATCCGCCGCCGACGTAATGCGTCAGCACGCGGACGTTCTCGCGCGGTAGGCCGAGCAGCTTGGCCAGCCCGTTGCGGTGATTGTAGACGTGCTGGCTGGTCTCGTAGAGCGTCAGGCGGTCCGCACCGTCCCAGACCGCGGTGGATGTGACCGGCTCCATCGGGTTGTGATGGTTGTTCGAGAGCCGCCAGCTCCCTTCGATCGAGACGTCGGCGTCGTCGAGCGCGACCGCTCCCTTACCGCGCTTGACCGTGGCGGGAAGATACCCGGCGAGGAAGCCGAGCCAGACCTGCTCGGGCTCGTGGTAGGCTTCGCCGGCGAGGTCGGGTCCGCCGTCCAGGCCGACGACGGGTGCGTCCTCGGTGAACGCGAAGCGGAGCAGCGTCGCCGCGTGCCGTGCGGCCTCGAGCGTCTCGGCCAGGACAAGCCCGATCGGCTGTCCGGCGTAGTGGATCGTCATGTCCGCCATCGGCACGAAGGCCGAGCCGTACATGATGTCCCAATCGGGTTGCTCGGGTACGCTCGGTAGCTTCGGCATCGTCTCCGGCGTGAAGACGCGGACGACGCCTGGAACCGCCTCGGCGGCGGCAGTGTCCACCGTGCGGATCGTGCCGCGGGCGATCGGGCTCGGCACGAGCACCGCATGCAGCAGATCGGGGATACCGATGTCGCCGGTGTAGGCGATCGCACCGGAGACCTTGAGGCCCGCTTCGATGCGGGGCATCGGGCGGCCGGTATTGGGCTGTATGGCTGCACTCATGCGCGCACCTCCGTATGGCGACGGGCGAGCGTCTGCAGCGCCCGCGCGATGGCAGCCCTGGCCTGCGGGAGCTTGTAGGCGTTGCCGGGTTGCGGACGCGCAGCGTCGAGCGCGACGTCGGAGAGCCGGGCGAGCGCCGCCGCATCGTCGGGACGTCGTCCGGCGAGGATCTCGGCAGCCCGTTCGATTCGCCACGGCTTCGCGGCGAGCCCTCCCAGGGCCAGCCGGGCATCGCGGATCGTGCCGTCCTCCTCGAACTCCGCGGCGGCGGCGACAGAAACGGACGCATACTCGTACGAGCTGCGGTCGCGCACCTTCAGGTAGTGGGATCGGCGGCTCAGAGCATCGACGGGCACGGTGACACCGGTGACGATCTCGCCGCTGGCGATCACCGTCTCGATCTCCGGCGTCGCGTCGGGCAGGCGATGGAACTCCGCGGCGGGTACGCTGCGCGCGCCGTCCGGGCCGTGCAGATGAACCGTGCCGTCCAGCGCCACCAGCATGACCGCGAAGTCCCCGGGATAGTTGGCGATGCACCGCTCCGAGGTACCGAGGACCGCCAAGTTGCGGTTCTCGCCGCCGATCGCGCCGCAGCCGCTTCCGGGCTCGCGCTTGTTGCAGGGGAAATGACGGTCGCGGAAATAGAGGCAGCGCGTGCGTTGGAGCAGGTTGCCGCCGATCGAAGCCATGTTGCGCAGCTGGCTGGAGGCCGCCGACAGCAGCGATTCCGACAGGCCAGGGGAGTGCGCGCGCACGGCCGGGTGCCTCGCGACATCGCTCATCCGGGCGAGCGCGCCGATTTCGAGGGTCCCATCCGACTGGCTGATCTGGTCCATGTCCGGTAGGCGATTGACGTCGATCAGCAGGACGGGATGCATCACGCCCGACTTCATCAGGTCGACCAGCGTCGTGCCACCGGCGAGAAAGCGTGCCTCCGGATTGTCATGGGCCAGGCTGATCGCCTCGTCGCGTGTACGCGGTTCGACATAGCCGAAGGGTTGCATGGCGGGTGCCTCCTCAGACTTCGTCGGCGGCGGTGGTCGCGGCCACCTCGCGCACGGCGGCGACGATGTTCTGATAGGCGGCGCAGCGGCACAGGTTTCCGCTCATCCGTTCGCGGATCTCGCCTTCATCGAGGTCGACCCGACCGGCGAAGTCCCGCATCGGATCGGTTGCCGCGCTCGGCCAACGCCGATCGGCCTCGGCCAGCATGGCGACGGCGGAGACGACCTGTCCCGGCGTGCAGTAGCCGCACTGGAGGGCGTCGTGATCGACGAAGGCCTGTTGCATCGGGTGAAGGGTGCCGTCGCCGGAAGCCAGTCCTTCGATCGTGACGATGGCGCCGTTGCGCGCCGACAGCGCCAGCGTCAGGCATGATAGAACACGCCGTCCGTCGATCATGACCGTGCAGGCCCCGCAGGCGCCGTGATCGCAGCCCTTCTTCGTGCCCGTGAGGCCGACGCGCTCGCGCAGAGCATCCAGCAGCGTGGTCCAGGGTTCGACGCTGACATGGTGGTCCGCGCCGTTCACATGCAGCCGTAACGGCACCGCTGCGAGCGGATCGTGTACCGCGAAGGTGAAATCAGGCTGCGCCGATGCCGTCGGGCTCCGTGCATCTGCCGACACTGTATCAGTCGACATCTCCGCTCTCCTCCGTAGTCCGCTGCTCGCTATGCTGTCCGATCCATTCGTTCGACGAGGCACCCGGTCACCAGGGTAGCGATTGGTTGAACCGGTCGACGTAGCGCAGCCCCGGCCTGCCGCGGGTCGCGTCGATCATGTCGACCACGAACGGAATGCTGTCCTCGATCGATAGAGCCGCGTCGCTGCCGCCCATCTCGGTCCGCACCCAGCCGGGGGCGACGAGGAGCAACGCATGCCCGTCGTCGGGGTGCTTCGCCGCATAGCCTTTCATCAGCATGTTGAGGGCGGCCTTGCTGGACGCGTAGAGCTGCCAGCCGCCGGTGGCGTTCGCGATGCTGCCGAGCTCTGAGCTCATGATCGCGACGGTGCCCCGGGGCGGCACCAGATCGTGCAGCAGCTCGACCGCCCGCACGGGCGAGAAGGCGTTGGTCAGCATCATGTCGAGGAAATCCGCCTCCGATGCGCCGGCCGGACTCCCGTCGATCGCGCGCGCGATGCCCGCGTTGATGAACAGGACGTCGACGCGTCGACCGCTCAGGCGCTCGCGTAGCGCGCGGACCGTGCCGGCATCGTTGATGTCGACCGTCTCGATCGCGAGGCTGCCGGGGAAGCGGTTCGCGAGCGCCTCGAGCGGGTCGGAGCGGCCGCGCGCCGTGGCGATCACGCGCCATCCGCGCTCGAGCCACTCCTGCACGAGGGCGAGCCCCAGTCCGCGCGAAGCGCCGACGACGAGCGCCGTGGATCGATCCGTCATGCGAGCCTCCTCTGCGGTGACGCAGACTGATGTGGCGCAGAGGCATCGAAGAAATTAGCGTCGTTCTGTCCGATCATTCCGGACGAGGAGTCATGGAACGATGCCTTACGATGGCCGACTGCTCGCCGGCGTGACGATCCTGATGGCGGTGGTCGAGGCCGGGACCATGACCCGGGCGGCCGAGGCCCTGGGCCTCACCCAGTCCGGCGTCGGTCGCGCCATCCAGCGCCTGGAGGCGCGTGTCGGCGTGCGCCTGCTCGATCGCACGACCCGGACCTTGCGGCTCACCGACGAGGGGCGACGCTTCTGGGAGCGCGTCGGCCCGCATCTCGACGGGATTGAGGAAGCCGCCTTGGAAGCGGCTGGCAGCGCGTCGACGGTGCGTGGGCGCCTGCGGGTGAACGTCGACCCGTTCTTCTCGCGCCTTGTCCTATCGCGGGAACTGACGCGCTTCCTCGCGATCCATCGCGAGCTGCGGCTCGAACTGATCATGCGCGATCAGATCGGCGACCTCGTCGCTGACGGGTTCGATATGGCGCTCCGGTTCGGAGATCCGCCGGTGGCGGGCTTCACCGCGCGCAAACTCCTGGAAACGCGGATCCTGACGGTCGCCTCGCCGGCGTACCTCGCTTCGCACGGCCGCCCCGCGCACCCGCGAGACCTCCGCGACCACGCCTGCATCGACTATCAGGATCCGCTGACGGGTCGCCCCTTCGAATGGGAGTTCCGCCGCCGCAACGAGGTAATCCCCGTGCGGCAGCCGGCGCGCCTGATGGTGTCGGACGTCGAGACGATGATCGGCGCCTGCTGCGAGGGCGCGGGAATCGCGCAGGTCATGCAGCTCGGCAGCCGGAACATCGTAGCGAGCGGCAGGCTCGTCGAGATCTTCCCGGACTGGCCCGACGAGACCTTCCCCCTGTACGCGATCTACCCGTCGCGCCAGCATCGCGCCGCCAAGGTCCGCGCCTTCACCGAGTGGTGCCTGCAGCTAGTCGGCGGCGACAACGAACTCGATGCCGCCACGACCCGGTGAGACGCGTCCGGGGGCTACAGCGCCGCCCGGCCGATCGAGGCACCGCCGTCGACGTAGAGCGTCTGCCCCGTCATGAACGCCGCCCCGTCCGACATCAGGAACGCGATGACGGCGGCGATCTCCTCCGGCCGGCCGAAGCGCCCCATCGGTACCCCGGCGAGGTAGCGCAGCTCGCCCTCGCTGCCCGGCGGGTTGTTGGCGCGGAACAGCTCGGTCTCGGTCGGGCCCGGAGCGACTGCGTTGACCGTGATCCCGGTCGTGGCGAGTTCGAGCGCCCAGGAGCGTGTGAAGCTGACGAGCGCCGCCTTCGCGGCCGCGTATGCCGTGCGCTCGACGCTGCCGAGGACGGTCAGGCTGGCGATGTTGACCACCCGGCCCCAGCCGCGCTGTCGCATGCCCGGCAGGGTCGCCTGCACGGTTTGGACCGCCGGGTGAAGGTTGACGCGCAGGACCTCGTCCAGCGCGGGGATCTCGACCGCCCCGAGCCGCTGCGGCCGGACCAGTCCGACATTGTTGACCACGCCGTCGAAGGCGAAGCGTCCGGTCAGCTCGGCGAGGACCGCATCGGTCGCCGCATCGTCGGCGAGGTCGACTGTCACGAGCGTGCCGGGGAAGCCCTCGAGACCGCCGCGGGCGAGGCCGACGACGTGGTGGCCCGCGCCGGCGAGGTGGCGGGCCAGCGCCAGCCCGATGCCCTTGCTGGCACCGGTTACGAGAAAGGTACGGGACATCTTGGATCTCCTTGAGGCCGCGCGACCGCCGACGCGGCCCGGGCGCTGTGTCTGATCAGGCGGAAACGGAAGCGGCGCGGCGGAGCGCCGGCAGCATGTCCGCGGGCTCGGGGCGGCGCGTGTAGTCGGGGTTCACTTCGGCGTAGAGGATCACGCCATCCTGTCCGACGACGAAGCGCCCGGGCATCGGCAGGGTCCAGCTCGCGTCGCCGTTGAACGCCGGCAGGTCGTTCTTCAGGCTCTTGTAGAGGTCGACGAGGTAGTCGGGCAGCGCGAAGCGCAGGCCGAACGCGGCCGCGACGTCGTTGTGGGGGTCCGACAGGATCAGGAAGCCGAGGGAGTTCTGGCGGACCGACTTCCGGCTGTTGGCCGCCGTCTGCGGCGAGATGGCGACGAGGCTTGCGCCCATGTGCTCGAATTGCGGCAGCGCTTCTTGAAGCGCCTGGAGCTCCATGTTGCAGTAGGGGCACCAGACGCCCCGGTAGAAGCTGATCACGAGCGGGCCGCGCGCCAGCAGGTCGGCGGACGAGACGGGCTGGCCGTCTGGATCCCGCAACGTGAAAGCCGGGGCTCGTTCTCCGGCCTTCAGGGCGCGGGTCGCGGCGCCGGAGGCGATCAGCTCCGCGGTGGCCCGATGCATCGTCGCGATGACCGCGGGTGGGACGTTGTAGGGGGGCTTGCCGGCCTCGAAGTCGGCCTTGAACACATCGAGCTTGGATTGCAGGGTCATGGGTCCTCTCCTCGGTGGGTGGTGGCTGTCGGAAAGGCGCCGCGGTTGCCCGGTGCGCCTCGATGTTCGGCTTGGGCCGTTCCTCAGGCCTGAGGCACGAGCGCGTTCACCCGCTCCATCGCGCGCTGGACGGCTGGACGCGCGGCCACCGCGTCGTACCAGCGGGCGACATGCGACGTTTTCTCGAAGCTCACGCCAGCGAACTCGCGCCGCCAGAGCCAGCCGAAATGGGCGATATCGGCCACCGTGAAGGCGTCGCCGGCGACGTAGGGGCGCTCGGCCAGGATGCCGTCGAGCACGCCCAGCGTCCGGTTCGCCTCCGCCGAGAAGCGGGCGGTGGCGAGCGGCTGCGGCTCGGCGGCCTGGCGCTGGAAGAAGCCCGCCTGCCCGAAGGCCGGGCCGAGCCCGGAGGCGTGGAAGAACAGCTGCTCGAACACACGCGCCCGGCCCTCGCCGTCCGGCGCCATCAGGCGGCCGCTCGTCTCGGCCAGATAGACCAGGATCGCCGCGGATTCGGTCAGGATCAGCCGGCCGCCTGTCGCCGCGGGGTCGACCAGCACCGGCACCTTCGCGTTCGCGTTCAGCGACACGAATTCCGGAGCCTTCTGCTCGCCCTGACGCACGTTCACGCCGTGCAGGACGTAGGGAAGACCGAGTTCCTCGAGGGCGATCGGGACCTTGATGCTGTTGGGCGTGGCGAAAGCGTAGACCTCGAACATGTCCACTTGGCTCCGGCGGGACCACCGCGCCGATGCGGTGGAGACGGTCGGATCGATGCACCCCTCCCGATGGACAGGGCAGGCAGCCCGGGGCGATAACGCTCATTCCAGGGAGGAATGGCGTGGATCGGTACCAAGCGATGGCCACCTTCGTGCGGGTCGTGGAGGCGGGCTCCTTCTCGGGCGCGGCGCGGCTCCTGAACGTCGGCCAGCCGGCCGTCTCGAAGACGGTGGCGCAGCTGGAGAGCCGGCTGCAGGTCAGCCTGCTCGTCCGCTCGACGCACGGCCTGAGCCCCACGGAAGCCGGCCTGCGCTTCTACGAGCGGGCCCGGGCGGCCATCGCCGAGGCGGACGAGGCCGAGCTCGCCGCCCGCGGCGCGGGCGCAGGGCTCTCGGGGCGGCTGCGCGTCTCGGCGGCGACCACCTTCGCGCGGCTCCACGTGGTGCCGTTGCTGCCGCGCTTTCTCGCCGAGCACCCCGACCTCGACATCGAGATCGTCCTCGACGACCGGGTGATCGACCTCGTCGGCGAGGGGGTCGACCTGTCCCTGCGCATGGGCACCCTGCCGGACTCGGCCGCCGTCGCGCGCAAGCTCGCCACCGGGGCGCGCTCGGTCCTCGCCACCCCCGGCTATCTCGCCCGCGCGGGCGAGCCGCACAGTCCCGCGGACCTCGCCGGGCACGAAGCGGTGGTCTACAGCCGGCAGCCCGATGCCTGGTCCTTCACCCAGGACGGCGCCGAGGTCTCGATCGCGGTCCACGGCCGCGTGCGCGTCAGCGCGGCCGAGGGCCTGCGCGCGGCCGTGCTGGCCGATATCGGACTCACCGTCACGTCGGACTGGATGTTCGCCCCGGAACTGGCGAGCGGCGCGGTGCGGCGGCTGCTGCAGGCCTGGACGCTGCCGGACATCGATCTCTGGGCGGTCTTCCCCACCGGTCGCATGGCGAGCGCGAAGGCGCGCCGCTTCGCCGACTTCGTCCAGGCGGCTCTGGCCGGGACCGGCGAGGCCCATTCCGCGGCGGCATAAGCCTTATCGCGCCGCGCCGTCATCCGTCGCCGGACGGAGCCGTCTACCTCGTCCTCACGCCGACCAAACGGGGCCGGCCACCACGAGGACAGCACCGATGGCCCGTTTCGAGACCTACCGCGACGCCTTCCCCAATGCCCGCCTGACCCGCAAGCCGAACGGCGTGCTGGAGGTCATGCTCCACACCGAGGGCGGCAAGCTCGTCTTCAACGGCCACACCCACGAGCAGTTCGTCGACCTGTTCCACGCCATCGGCGAGGACCGCGACAACCGGGCGGTGATCCTGACCGGTGCGGGCGACGCGTTCATGGACGCGATCAGCCCCGAAGGCTTCGATTTCTTCACGCCGCAGGGCTACGACAAGATCCTGCGGGAGGGCCGCAAGGTGCTGGGCAACATCCTCGACATCGAGGTGCCGATGATCACCGCGCTGAACGGCCCTGTGCTGCTGCACAGCGAGTACGCGCTGCTCACCGACATCGTGCTGGCCACGCCCGAAACGGTCTTCCAGGACAAGCCGCACTTCGAGTTCGGCATCGTCCCGGGCGACGGGATGCACATCCTGTGGCCCGAGGTGATCGGCTCGATCCGCGGGCGGTACTTCCTGCTGACGCGGCAGGTGCTGGATGCCCAGACGGCCAAGGATTGGGGCGTCGTCAACGAGATCGTGCCGCAGGACCGGCTACTGGCCCGGGCGCACGCGATCGCGGACGGCATCGCCGCCCTTCCGCCGCTCACCGGCCGCTACACCCGGATCGCGCTGACGCAGCGCCTGCGGCGGCTCGTCGAGGAGGGCACCGGCTACGGCCTCGCCCTGGAGGGCATCAGCGCCGCCGACGTGGCCCGGACCATGGCCGCCCAGGCCTGAGCGCACGGCCGCTCCGAACCGGCGCACGGCGCATCGGGCCCGCAAGGACAGCCTGAAGCGCCGTGCCCGCAACGGCGGAGCCGAGTCCCATCCGCGCGGCGTCGCCTCACGCACGGCGGCGATCACATGGGGGTGCCGTTCCCGGTCGTCGTTGCGGAGCAAGGAGTTCTGCGCGCCGCGGACGGGATGTGGACGACGAGGCGGCTTCCCGCTTCGAACGCGGGCAAGGGCTCGCCATCCGACCGACGAAGGTCGACCTCGCCGGCCGTCTCCGTCATGGGATCTCGACGGGGGAGCCGATCTCCACCGTGCCGCCCTCGAGCACCTCGGCGTACACCCCGAGGTCGGGATGACCGTAGGTGTCCATGAGCGAGCGCGGGATCGTCATGTTCCGCTCGGCGGTGACCGGGTCCACGTCGGTGGCCGCGCAACGCCGGGTCCTCCTGACAATCCGAAGCCTCGCGGAGCCGATCGCGATCTCCCTGTCCATCAGCGCGAATTCCCGGAACGCGTCGAGGCCGTCGACATAGAGGTTGGCTCTGAAGCGCAGGGGGTCAATCTGGGCGTCGATGCGGGCCCCGAAGTCGCGAACGCTGTTGAGGTTCATCAGCGATATGGCGTTCATCATCTGCTTCGAGTGCACGGAAATGTCCGTGAAGCGATTGCGGCCGCCCACCGCCACCGTCGGCTCCTTGCCTGCGCCGAGGTCGAACATGGTCGCGAAGAACCGGCTCACGGCCCGCCGGCCGGCTTCCGTATCCAGGTTTTCGGCAAGGACGCGCTGGCCTTGCACGCGGACCTCCAGCTGATGCGTCCGGCTGTCGAAGAAGGTCGACAGGCTCGCGAGCCGCTCCTCCCTGACGAGGACGATGAACCGGGTCTTGGGCAGCGGCTGGTAGTCGATGGGATCGTAGCCGCTGTCGTGCCGTGCGAGGCCATAGACACGGTCGAACGGGAAGCCCTCGCCCTGGACCAGCTGCACGTGGGGCAGGGGCTGCGCGCTCAGCCCCTTCACCGGGTAATGGTACAAAGCGGAGACGGTCGGGGCCATCGCAGCCCTCCTTGCCGGTCAGAGTGAAGGGATGCCGTCGCCGGGCCTGACGAAGGCTCGGGGCGGCGGACGGGGATTGCATCTCGCGGACCGATCCGACCGGTCCGCCCGCTCGCCCGGGATACTCCGTCCGGGTGGGACGAAGGGAGATAGGCCGTGTGCTGCCTTGGCGCGCCTCCGCGCGGGGGGGGGGGCAGGCTGCGCAAGGCCGCCCGAGGCCGGCACCGTGCTGCCGGCCGGGATGAGGGTCTGCCCGGACAGGAGAGTGCCGACGGCCGTGGCCCCTCAGAAGAAGGCTCGGATCTCCTCGGCGATGTCGCCCCCGTTCGTTTCCAGCGCGAAGTGGCCGGTGTCGAGGAAGCGGACCCGGGCGTCCGGGATGTCGCGCTTGAACGCCTCGGCTCCGGGCGGGATGAAGAAGGGGTCGTTGCGACCCCAGATGGCGAGGAGCTTCGGGCGGCGCTCCCGGAAGAGGGCCTGAATCAGCGGGTAGCGTTCCAGGTTGCGCTTGTAGTCGAGCTTGAGCTCGACTTGGCGGTCCGCATTGCCCGGTCGCGCCAGAATGGCAGCGTCGAGCGTGTAGGACTCGGGCTCGATGACCGACGGGTCGGGCACCCCGTGGAAGTAGGGTACCTTGACGCCGTCGAGGGTCATGCGGGCGCGGATGGACTCCAGGGCGGCCCCGTTCGGCTCCGCCCAATAGGCCCTAAGGGGCGCCCAGGCCGCCTCGCCGAGCCCTTCCAGGTAGGCGTTGCCGTTCTGGGACACGATGCCGGCGATCCGGTCGGGATGCGCGAGCGCCAGATCCCACCCCACCGGAGCCCCGTAGTCGAACGTGTAGAGGAGGTAGCGCCGGAGGCCGAGGACGTCGACGAAGGACTCGATCGTTCGAGACAGCGACGCGAAGTCGTAGACGTAGCCGCGCTCGTCCGGGACCACCGTGAAGCCGAAGGACGGGAGATCCGGCGCGATCAGGCGAAACCGGTCCGCGAGCCTCGGCATGAGATGGCGGAAGTAGAAGGACGAATTCGCGAAGCCGTGCAGCAGCAGGAACACCGGGGCGTCGGGCCGGCCGGCCTCGCGATAGAAGACGTCCACGCCGTCGGCCCGGACCGTGCCGTGGCGAACCCCTGCGACCCCGGCGGGCCGCGTGTCCGCCGCGTCGGCGCCGACGGCGCCTAGGCCTGCCGCCACGACGCTGCCGGCGAGAATGCTCCGCCGCGTCGTCCGGGCAGGCCCCTGTTGGAATGCCGTGTCCTGTCTCATCGCTCCACTCGCATCCGTGCGGGCCGGGGAACGTCCGGATGGCTCGCCCCGCGACCGCGGATGTCGCGCATGTCGGAGAGGGGTGTACGCGCCGTCGCCGCGATTCCCCCGACTGTGCCGCGGCTTGCAGGCTCGGGACCGGACAGTGGGATCACGATGCACTCTCTCGGCACTCGCGAGAACACAGAGTTTCCGAAACTCAGCCTTACGGGTTCCGAGAGGTGGTTGGCCGGCCTTTCCCCACCCGGCGGACGGTCGTTCCACGCTGACGGATGCGCCGGCCTTCATGCGCGTGGGGCGACGGCACCCAGGGACGCGCGAATGCGCGGCGTCGCGAAGTCGAGGAATGCCCGCAGCTTGAGCGGAAGGCGTCCGTGGCCGACATGGACGACGCTGACCGGGACCGGGTCGAGCTCGAACGACCGCAGCACGAGGACCTGGCGCCCGTCGGCGACCAGGGGGGCCGCTTGGTACGATAGCACCTGCGTGAGGCCGACGCCGGCCGCCGCCGCGTCGAGGGCGGCCTCGGCCGTGTTGACCTGGAGGCGCGAGCGCACCCGGACCGCCTGGACGGCCTTCCTGCCGGGCGTGGCGAAATGCCAGGCCGGACCGGCGGCCTGGTCGCTGAAGGTCACGCACGGGATCTCGGCAAGGTCGGACAGCGTGCGGGGCGTTCCGTGGGCAGCGAGGAAGTCCGGGCTGCCGCAGACCACGCGGGTGACCGTGCCCAGCCGCGCCGTCACCAAGTCGCTGTCTGGCAGGTGCGAGATGCGGACTGCCAGATCCACGTGATCCTCCACGAGGTCCAGGGCCCGGTCGGTCAGGACGAGGCGCACGGTGATGTCGGGGAACCGGGACAGGAAGGCCGTGACCACCGGCAGCACGTGGAGGCGCCCCAAGACCAGCGGGGCCGTCATCGTCAATTCACCGCGGGGCTCGGTGTACTCGCCCTTCACCGCACGCTCGGTCTCCTCGACCTCGCCGAGCAGCCGCCGGCATGCGTCGATATAGGCGGCCCCCGCGTCGGTCGGGGTCAGCTTCCGGGTGGTGCGGACGAGGAGCCTCGCGCCGAGATGGGCTTCCAGGTCCGCGATCTTGCGGCTGACGCTGGGCAGGGGGACGCCGAGCTTGCGCCCGGCGGCCGACAGGCTTCCGGCCTCCACGGCCGCGACCAAGATCGTCATGGCCTCCAGGCGATCCATCCGCCCTCTCGTTTTCAGCAACTGTCACTCCCGGATAAGCCAGATTATCCCGGAGGGAGCAAGCCGGTATCCAAGAGTCACCGACGGCGTGCAGCAGGGGCTGCACTGGCCGCACCGGAGGGCAAACGATGAGCCAGACCGCCTATCGCACCGTCGACGTCGACGGCCACACGGTCTTCTACCGGGAGGCCGGCGACCCGACGAAGCCGGCGCTCCTGCTGCTGCACGGCTTCCCCTCGTCCGGCCACATGTTCCGCGACCTGATCCCGCTGCTCGCGGACCACTTCCACCTCGTCGCCCCCGACCTGCCGGGATTCGGGCTGTCCGAGATCAAGCCGCGCGCCGCCTTCGGCTACACCTTCGACGCGCTGGCGAAGGTCATCGGCCGCTTCACGGAGGTCATCGGATTGAAGACCTACGCGCTCTACGTCTTCGATTACGGCGCGCCTACCGGCTTCCGGGTCGCCATGGCGCATCCCGAGCGGGTGACCGCCATCATCTCGCAGAACGGCAACGCCTACGAGGAAGGGCTGAGCGAGGGCTGGAACCCGATCCAGCGTTACTGGCGGGACCGAAGCGACGCCAACCGGCAGGCGCTGCGCGAGCTGCTCACTGCCACCTCAATCCGCTGGCAGTACGAGCACGGCGTGCCGGACACGTCGTTGGTCTCGCCGGACGGCAGCGCGCTGGACGCGTGGTACATCCAGAGGCCGGGGATCGACGAGATCCAGCTCGACCTGTTCGGCGACTATGCGAGCAACGTGGCGCTCTACCCCGGCTTCCAGGCCTACTTCCGAACGCACCGGCCGCGGCTGCTGGCGATCTGGGGCCGGAACGACCCGTTCTTCCTGCCGGCCGGCGCGGAAGCGTTCCGGCGCGACATCCCTGATGCCCAGGTCCGTTTCTTCGACACGGGGCATTTCGCCCTGGAGACGCATGCCAAGGACATCGCCGAGGCTATCGCGAGCTTCCTCAGGTTCTAGAGTGACAATCTTTGGGGTCCTGGGTCAGCCTGAAAGACGGCAGGCACAAAAGGAACGGCCCGCTCTGATGAAGCGGGCCGTCCCCCCTGAAGCCTGCTCGCGGCGGCGAAACCATGACAGACTTCCGCTTTCAAGCGATATCCGATGCCCGGGGAATTTCCGGTGTGGGCGC
>Ga0209909_100138_pt1 | contig 121291 bp, 112 predicted proteins | sample FECB22metaG_FD_188302 | JGI IMG/M metagenome (GOLD analysis project Ga0209909, IMG submission 188302) | Cyanobacterial communities from the Joint Genome Institute, California, USA - FECB-22 (SPAdes) (version 3) | ecosystem: Environmental > Aquatic > Thermal springs > Hot (42-90C) > Microbial...
GCGCCGCATCCTGGGTGAGCGCGGGGGTGACGTGGATGGTGGCCTCCGCGACGGACCGGGCCCGCCAGGCCGGCACGGCCCCAGCCTGCACCTGGCGCCACAGCCGGGGAAGGCGGTGGCGCAGCTCCAACGCGTGGCCGATCAGCTTCTTCGCCGCCACCGACGACATCCCGAGCTCGGCGCCGAGCTCGGCGACGCAGAACTCCGCCACCAGCGGACAGCCGTCACCCGCGATGGGCTCCTCGTGCTCGCTGCCCGGCAGGGTGAACGCGGCCGCGGAGTGGATCGACTCCGGCGGGTGCAGGTCGGCCCAGCGGGCGGCGAGCTCGAGCTGACGTGCGGCTTCGTGGTTCTCGATCTGCCGGGAGGCTCGGATCGAGGCGAGCAGGGCGGAGGCCGAGAGGTCGTCTCCGACCCTCTCGATCTCCTCTGCCAGTGCTTCGCTCATGTGTTTGATTGTAGGCGATTCCACCGACAGTCATCATGCGCCGAGCGTCCAGTTCGCGGCAAGGTTCTGGCAACCAGTCGGGGTCTCATACGCCTTCGCTCGTCCCTCGCCCCGACTGCTCGACCATCGACGGGGAGGGGCTCACACGTCGTCGTCGTCGGGAGGAGGAGTGCCCCGGGCCATGTCGCGGGTGTCGCGGTCGATGCGGTCCGCGCGTCGCCGTTCGAAGAGCAGGATGGCGACGACGACGCCGACCATCACGACGACGGTGAGCACGAGCCTGAAGGCGTCCATCAGTCAGCCCCGGTTCGCCGCGACCGCCTCGCGGACCAGCTCGACGAACGCGTCGTCGTCCAGGTCATCGCCCTCGAGCACGTCGATCGCGCGGCGCGTCCCGCCCTCGAGGCTGGCGTTGAACATCCCGGCGGGGTCCTCGAGCGAGGCGCCCCGGGCGAAGGTGACCTTCACCTTGTCCTTGTAGGTCTCGACGGTGCAGATCAGGCCGTCGAGGGAGAAGGTCGGCACACCGTCGGGGTTCGAGGCCTTGCGCCACTTCGCTTCCTCGGTGACGCCGGGCTCGGCCTCCACGACCAGCGACCGGATCCGGTCGACGAGCTGCGCGCGCCAGTCCGTGCTCATGGGACCGACCCTACGCGCCGTGCCTCGCCAGGTAGCGCTCGGCGGCCCGCGCCGACGGACCCATCGTGAGGGTCGAGACCACGACGATGGCGGCGATCGTGAGCCAGCCGAGCGAGCCGTGCTCCATCGCGAGGAAGGTGAACAGCGCCGGCGCCCAGACGGAGCCGAGGGTGCCGCCGATGTGGGCCGCGCCCTGGTACTCGGCACGCTGGTCGGCATCTGTCAGCTCGGACATGAAGCCCCAGTGGCCGGCGGACTGGAAGAGCTCGGCGCCGGTGACCGTGACGTGGCCGAGCCAGACCAGGAAGATCGTCAGCCAGCCGATGGTGTCGTGCGTGACCAGCACGATGGCGCACGAGAGGACGAAGAAGCCCGCGGAGATGTACGACGCCCGCAGCGAGCGCGCGACCGAGTCGATGCCGCGGGCGGCGGCCACCTGGAGCAGCACCGCCATGACGGTGTTGGTGCCGAACAGCCAGGCCAGCAGCACCCGCGGTGCGTCCGTCTCCTCGACCAGCCAGAGCGGGATCACGATGTTGAGCAGCACCTGGTTGGTGCCGAGCACGCCGTCGCCGGTCATGAGGGCGAGGAACGCGCGGTTCTTCAGCGCCGCCGGCTTGATGACCGCGTCGTCCGCGTGGACGGGAGCCTTCGCGGGCGGGTCGGGGAGCCGGGTGATCCAGTAGGTGTTCGCGAGCAGGATGAAGCCGGTCAGGATCGGCACCGCGCGCACCACGTCGTCGCTGTTGGTGGCCAGGGCCAGGCCGCCGATCAGCGCGCCGACGGTGAAGCCGATGTTGAGCGCGGCCCGCATGAAGGCCTGCGACTGGACGCGCTCCTCCCGGGTGAAGATGTCGATGGTGTAGGCGCCGCGCCCGCTCCACCCGGCCTGGCTGACCACCTCGAGCGCGACCATCATGACGAGGTAGGCCACGAACCCGTGGATGAACGGCCACACGAGGTAGAGGGCCGCGGTCAGGCCGGCGCCGATCGCCCAGATCCGCTTGGTGCCCACCCGGTCCGCCAGCTTGCCGGCCGGGACGGCGAAGAAGAACGAGGCGATCCCGGCGACGGTCAGGCCGATGCCGACCTGGGCGGCCGAGAGGCCCACGATCTGGGTGAAGAAGACCGCCGAGCCGGTGATGAAGGTCCCCTCGCCGATGGCGAAGAGGATCGACTGGATCGACAACGACCGGGCCAGCGGGCTGGGGGGCAGCTGCCGCTGCCACCACGACTGCGTCTTCGTGGTCGGACTGGTCTCGGACGACGTCTGGGGCTGGTCCATCGCCCCCATCATGACGGAGCCACTAGCGTTCGTCGTGTGAGTTTCCTCAGGCCATCGGACGAGCCCTCGGTCGCGATCAGGCAGCTGTCGCGATGGCTCGAGGCAGACACCCCCGACCCGCTGCTGATCGAGACGTCCGGGTCCACCGGCAAGCCGAAGGGCGTCGTGCTCCCGCGCCGCGCGGTGCTCGCCAGTGTGGGGGCCTCCGCCCGTCGCCTGGGCGAATCGGGACGCTGGCTGCTCGCGCTGCCGTCGTCGTACGTCGCCGGCGTGCAGGTCATCGTCCGATCGCTCGTGGCCGGGCACGAGCCGATCGTCGTGGACGGCCTCGACATCGGCCGGGCCGCGGCCTCGGACCACACGGACACCCCCGTGTTCGCCTCCCTGGTGCCGACGCAGCTGCACCGGATCATGGGCGACCCCGAGCAGCTGGCCGCGCTGGCACACTGCCACAGCGTGCTCGTGGGGGGTGGCGGTCTCGACCGTCACCTGCGCGACCGTGCCGAGGAGCTGGGTGTCAACGTGGTCACCACCTACGGTTCCTCGGAGACCTCGGGCGGCTGCGTCTACGACGGCATGCCGCTCGACGGCGTGGGGGTCACCATCGGTGCGGACGGTCGCGTGCGGATCGCCGGCCCCACCTTGTTCAGCCACTACGACCACGACCCCGAGCTCACTGCCCGGACCCTGGTCGACGGATGGTTCCTCACCTCGGACGCCGGGCGCCTCGACGAGGACGGCCGGCTGGAGATCCTCGGCCGCCTCGACGACGTCGTCATCAGCGGCGGTGTGAAGATCCCGCTCGCCACGGTCGCCGGGCGCCTGCGCGAGCACCTGCTGGTCGACCAGGCCGAGGTCTTCGGGGTCCCCGACGTCGAGTGGGGCCAGAAGCTGGTCGCCGTCGTGGTCTGCAGCGTCGACGACGCCGAGCTGCGCGACTGGGTGAGCATGGTCCACCCGCGGTCGTGGGCACCGCGCGAGTTCGTGAGGGTGTCGAGCCTGCCGCTGCTGCCCAACGGCAAGGTGGACCGCCAGGCCATCCAGGCCGGGCTCTGATGCACGTCTTCTCCATCCCGCTCCGCACCCGCTTCCGCGGCATCACCGTCCGCGAGGGCGTGCTGATCCGGGGCGACGTGGGCTGGGGCGAGTGGTCGCCCTTCCTGGAGTACGACGACGCGACCGCACGCCCGTGGTTGGCGTGCGCGCGCGAGGCGGCCGACGAGGGCTGGCCGGAGCCGTTGCGCGACCGCGTACCGGTCAACGTCACCGTCCCCGCGACGGACCCCCAGCGCGCGCACGCGATCGTCACGGCCGGCGGGTGCCGGACCGCGAAGGTGAAGGTGGCCGAGCGCGGCCAGACCCTCGCCGACGACGTGGCCCGCGTCGAGGCCGTGCGCGACGCGCTCGGACCCGACGGGCTCGTCCGCGTGGACGCCAACGGCGCGTGGGACGTCGACGAGGCCGTCCGGGCGATCGCGGCCCTCGACCGCGCGGCCGGCGGCCTGGAGTACGTCGAGCAGCCGGTCGCGAGCGTCGAGGACCTCGCGCTCGTGCGCCGCCGGGTCGACGTGCCGGTCGCGGCCGACGAGTCGATCCGCCGGGCCGAGGACCCCTACCGGGTCCGCGACCTCGACGCGGCCGACATCGCCGTCCTCAAGGTCCAGCCGCTGGGCGGCGTACGGGCGTGCCTGCGCATCGCCGAGGACATCGGGCTGCCCGTCGTCGTCTCGAGCGCGGTCGAGTCGAGCGTCGGCATCGCCGCCGGTGTCGCCCTGGCCGCCGCCCTGCCCGAGCTGCACCACGCCTGCGGGCTCGCCACGGTGCAGCTGTTGAGCGACGACGTCGTGACCGATCCGATGCTCCCGGTCGACGGCGTGCTGGCGGTGGCCCGGCCCGAGGTCGACGAGGCCGCCCTGGCGCGCCTCGCGGCGGACGACGAGCGGGTGGAGCACTGGCGCCGTCGCCTCGAGTCCGTACGGCAGGATCGGGTCTCGTGACCAACCCCTCCACCGAGCTCGCCCGCACGGTCGTCACGGCTCTGCGCGGCGCCCGCGTCCGCGAGGTCGTGGTCGCCCCCGGATCGCGCAACGCGCCCCTGTCCTTCGCGCTCTACGACGCTGCGCAGGCCGGCGCCCTACGTCTGCACACCCGGATCGACGAGCGCACCGCCGGTTTCCTCGCGCTCGGGCTCGCGAAGGTCGGCGGCCAGCCTGCGGCGGTCACCTGCACGTCGGGCACGGCCGTGGCCAACCTGCTGCCCTCGGTGGTCGAGGCGGCGCACGCCGGGGTCCCGCTCGTGGTCGTGACGGCGGACCGCCCGGCCCGGCTCCGGGGCACTGGCGCCAATCAGACGACCGACCAGGACGGCATCTTCGGCACGTTCGCACCCACCCTCGACGTGGCCGCCGCCGACCTCGACGAGCTGCTCGACGTCCTCCGCTCGCACGGGTCGCGCCGGCCGGTGCACCTCAATCTCCAGCTCGACGAGCCACTGCTGCCCGACGACGCGTGGGAGGTGCCCGAGGTCGAGGAGTGGCACGGCATCCCCACCACCCGCGGCCCCCAGGTGCACGTGCTGCCGCACGGCCCGCGCACGGTCGTGGTCGCCGGGGACGACGCAGGACCGCCCGCGCGCCAGCTCGCCGAGCGCAGCGGCTGGCCCCTGCTGGCCGAGCCCTCCAGCGGCTGCCGGACCGGGGACCACGTCATCAGGACCTACCGGCTGCTCCTGGCCGGTGAGCTCGGCCGGCAGGTCGAGCGGGTCGTCGTCCTGGGGCACCCGACCCTGTCGCGCCCGGTGGCTCGGCTGCTCGCGCGCGAGGACGTGGAGGTGGTCTCGGTCCGCGCCCGCGGGATGTGGGCCGACCGCCCGTTCGCGGTCTCCGGCGAGCACGAGGCCGTGGTCGCCGACCGTCCCGACGACGACCCCGCGTGGCTGGGGTCCTGGCGCGAGGCCGACCTGGCAACCTCGCGCGGGCTCGACCGGTTGCTCGCAGCCGAGCCGGGCCTCACGCCGTACGAGGTCGCCGGCGCGGTCAGCCGGGCGCTGCCCCCTGGAGGGCTGCTGTTCGTGGGCGCCTCCAACCCCGTCCGGGACCTCGACCTCATGGTGGCGCCCTACGAGGTCGGCGGACGCCGCAAGGTGCTGGCCAACCGGGGTCTGGCCGGGATCGACGGCAGCGTCAGCTCGGCCGTCGGCGCCGCACTCGGCCGCCCGCAGTCCTCCCGCGCCCTGGCCCTCATGGGCGACGTGACGTTCCTGCACGACACGACCGGCCTCGTCGTGGGTCCCCGCGAGCGGCGGCCCGACCTGACGATCGTCGTGGTCAACGACGACGGCGGCTCGATCTTCGCCACCCTCGAGCAGGGCGCGCAGCAGTACGCCGACCGCTACGACGCCCTCTTCGGGACGCCGCACGGCACCGACCTCGCCAGCCTGTGCGCCGCGACCCGCACGCCGCACCTGCGGGTCACCAGCCTGGGGGAGCTCGAGCAGGCCCTCGCCTCGCCCAACGGCGGCATCGAGGTCGTCGAGGCCGTCGTGCGGCGTGACAACCGCCGGGACCTGGACGAACGAATCCGCGCGCTGGCCCTGTGAAGGGCCAACGCGCGGATCGGTGGTTCAGCTGGGTGCGATCAGGTCCTGATCAGGACTGCGGGGTCTCCCACACGCGGACCCAGTCGACGTACATGTGCTGCGGGAGCTTCTTGTCGGGCAGCTCCAGCGCCTCGTAGTCGGAGGCGAGCAGGCTCAGGATGAGGTACTGCTGCGCCTTGGAGACGCGGGCCGACGTGCGCCAGGTCTCCTTGCCGTCGATGCGGAAGATGATCACGTTGGGCGTCCACTGCACCGAGAAGACGTGGTAGTTCTTCGACCAGTTGTCGCGCTTGTTCTTCAGGAACGTCTTCGAGTCCTTGATCCACGAGCCGGTCTTGATCAGGCGCTTGCCCTTGTACCAGTGGATGAAGCTGGTGAGCCCACCCTGCGGGTGCTTGTCACCGAAGTACTCGATGATGTCGATCTCGTGGCCGTCGCTGCCGGGCTTGTTCTCGCCGACCGGCTGCATCCAGAAGCTGGCGTGCTGGCCCTGCATCTTCTGCATCTTGATGCGGGCGGCGGCGACGCCGTACTTGAAGTTGAAGCCGCTCTGCGTGCCGACGTGGCCGTTGAGGCGGTAGCTGATCTTCTTGGTCTCCTTGCGGGAGACGGCCTTGCACTTGCCCTTGTGCTTGCGGTCCTTGATGACGCTCAGGCGCAGGGTGCCGCCGCCGACCTTGACGGCCTTGGGGTCACCCTTGGAGCACTTGCGCTTGCTCTTGGGCTCGTAGTCCTGGCCGCGCATGCCCCAGGCGGGGTTGAGGGTGGTGCCCGAGAACTCGTCGCTGAAGGTGGGCGTCAGCCACCGGTCGGTGGTCGCGGTGGCGCTGGTGACCGACTTGAGGCCCTCGTACTTCATGGCCGTGGCGCGGTAGGTGAGCGGGAGCCCGCTCTTGGAGACCAGCGCGGAGAACTGGGCGCGACCGGCCTTGTCCTGCTTGGCCGTGCCCACCTTCTTCCACGTGGTGCCGTCGAGCTGCTCGAGGACGACCTTGCGGCCGACCTCGGCGGGCTTGATCGTCGCGGTCACTGCTGCCTTGGCCGAGTCCGCGCTGGCCGTGCCCCGACCCTGCTGGACGATCTGGGGGAGCACCTCCAGCGAGATCCTCTGACCGGCCTTCTTGGTGACCGACGTCGACGCGGGCTGTGCCGCGGAGTCGGTCGCCGAGCCGGTCTCGGCGTTCAGGAGCAGGGACGCGGGCAGGAGCAGCGCGGCGACGCTGCCTGCGAGCACGCGGCGTGCAGACATGTGAACTCTCTTCGTCTCGGGTGCGATTGGCATTTCCCCCAGGGCACTCCACCCGCAGAGGCTGCACCACCATAACCACGCACCCCACGCGTATGACGATTCGACGGGCCTACATTGGGAGTCATGCGGATCACCAAGTTCGGCCATGCGTGCGTGCGGATCCAGGGCGACGGAGGGGTCGTCGTGGTGGACCCGGGGGTGTTCACCGACCTCGCTGCGCTCGAGGGCGCCGACGCCGTGCTGATCACCCACGAGCACCCCGACCACGTCCATCCCGACCACCTCCGCGGGAGCGACGTGCCGATCTGGACCATCGCGGCGGTCGAGCGGTTGCTGCGCCAGCAGGCACCTGAGGTGGCCGAGCGCGTCACCGTCGTACGACCCGGCGACCGGCTCGAGGTCGCCGGCACGTCGGTGGAGGTGGTCGGCGAGAAGCACGCGGTCATCCACCCCGACTACGACCGCTTCGACAACTCCGGCTACGTCCTCGAGTCGGGCGGCGCCAGCGTCTACCACCCGGGCGACGCCCTGACCCCGCCCGGTCGCGCGGTCGACGTGCTGCTCGCGCCCGTGAGCGCGCCGTGGCTCAAGGTCAGCGAGGCGATCGACTTCGTCCGGGAGGTCGCGGCTGCGACCTCGCTCGGGATCCACGACCGCGTCTACAGCGACATCGGGCTCGACATGGTGGCGACCCACATGGCCAACCTGCTGCCCGAGGGCCAGGTCTTCGAGCGGCGCGAGGCCGGACAGGACCTGTAGGCGGTCAGCCGGGGTCAGTCCGCCTCGAGCGCGTCGCGCACCGGCACGAACTTCGCCTGCGACTCGGCCAGCTCGGCCTCGGGGTCCGAGCTCGCGACGATGCCGCAGCCGGCGAAGAGCCGGACGCCGCCGTCGGTGACCATCGCCGAGCGCAGCGCGATGCCCCACTCGCCGTCGCCGGAGGCGTCCATCCAGCCGACCGGACCGGCGTAGCGGTCGCGGGGCATGCCCTCGATCTCGGCGATGAGCTCCACCGCGGCCGGGGTCGGCGTGCCGCCCACCGCGGCGGAGGGGTGCAGCGACTCGGCCAGCTGCAGCGAGGTGGCGACGTCGTGGACGACGCCGTTCACGTCGGTGGCCAGGTGCATGACGTTCGGCAGGTGCAGCACGAAGGGCGCCTCGGGGACGTTCATCGACGAGCAGTGCGGCTCGAGGGCGTCGGCGACCGAGCGCACGGCGTACTCGTGCTCCTCCAGGTCCTTCGACGAGCGGGCGAGGGTCGCCGCCAGGGCGAGGTCGCGCTCGTCGTCACCCGTACGCCGGATCGTGCCGGCCAGCACCCGGGAGGTGACCAGGCCGCGCTCGCGCCGCACCAGCATCTCGGGGGTGGCGCCGAACAGGCCGTCGACGTGGAACGTCCAGCACATCTCGTACTGGTCGGCGAGGCGGCGCAGCGGCCAGCGGACGTCGAGGGGCTCGTCGGTGGCGGCGATCAGGTCGCGGGCGAGCACGACCTTCTCCAGGTCGCCGGACGCGATGCGGCCGACGGCCTCGGCGACGACCGTCATCCACTCCTCGCCGTTGCGGGCGCCGTCGGAGAAGACCAGGCCGACGGGCGGCTGGGGTGCGGGGGTCGGGGCGAGGCTCGGGGCCTCGACCGAGACCGTCGTGAGCCAGGTGCGGTCACCCCGGCGGCCGACGACGACCTGTGGGATCACGAGCACCGAGTCGCCGGGCTCGTCGGCGAAGGCGAACGTCCCGAAGCAGACCAGTCCGGTGCCGGGCTCGCCGACGCCGTCGTCGACCTGCGCGCGGGCCACCGTCTCCGACCACCACTTGTCGGCGTCGCTGAACCGGGTGGGACCCGAGGTCTCCAGGCGGGCCGCGACGCCCCAGCCGACCAGGCCCTCACCACGGCGCAGCCAGCTGACCGGCTCCTGCTGGGGCAGCAGGTCGAGGAGCGGGAGGTCCGCCAGGTCCACCGGGACGGTGCGCACCACGAGCGGCGCAGCTGGTCCGGGGCTGGGCGCGGACGCGGGGGTCGTCACGAGGGGGCAGCCTACGCCCGCGTGCACAGCGGGCCGGCGGGAGATCGGGCAAACGGCGAACAGGAGGGGTTCGTGTCGCCTAGGTTGCGTCGGTACACCACGTCCGGAGGAGTCCGCAAGTGCCTGTTCAGGAATCGCCGCTCGCGCGTCTGGAGCGCCACGCGCGCGCCCGCTCCCTCGAGGTCGCGGTGGTCGAGCAGGCCGGGGACTCCTGGGTCTCGCTCACCTGGAACGAGCTCTACCGCCGCGTCATCGACGGCGCTGCCGGGATGATCGACGCCGGCGTCAACCCGGGGCAGGTCGTCGTCATCCGCGTCCCCACCGGCATCCGGCAGCTCGAGCTCGAGCTCGCCACGCGGGTGGCGGGCGTCGTGCCCGTGCTGCTCCCGGACCACATGGACCAGGCTGAGGTCGGGCGGCTCCTCGACGACATCGAGGTGCGCCTCGTGATCGTCGACCACGAGAGCCGCCTCGCCCTGCTCAGGCGCGCCGGCCTCATGGACGCCCAGCTCTTCGAGTGCGACGACAGGTCCTGGGAGCGGCTGCGTGCGATGGGCCTCGACCGGCGCAAGCGCCAGGCCGACGTGCTCTCGTGGGTCGACGCCGCACGCACCGGTGCGCCCTCGGGCGCCGTCCTCGGCCTGCCCCGCGAGAAGAGCCTGGCCTGGCTCTTCCGCCCGGAGGCGTCGGGTGCGCTGTCCGACCTGAGGGCCGACGACGTGGTGCTGCTCACCGGCGAGGCCACCGACCGCTTCACGACCGTCGTCCGCGACGCCCACCTGACGAGCGGCTGCACCCTCGCCTGGGTGGAGACGCCCGCCCAGCTCGAGGCGGCGCTCGCGCACGTCCGGCCGACGCACGTCTTCCTCGACCACGTGGCCGCCCGGGTCCTGGAGGATCTCCTGGAGGCCGCCCGGATCGACGGCGTCGCCTGGCACGAGACGCCTCGCGAGGTCCTCGAGGCCACCTCGGCGCGGGTTGCCGAGGCTCGGCTCAGCTCGCGCACCAAGAAGCTCGCGGCCGAGGTCGAGGCGCTGGCGCCCTGGTGGGGCGACCGGCTGCGCGTGCTCGTCCTCGACACCCGCGTCAACCGGACCATCAGCGGACTGGCCGCGACCCTCGGCTTCCGGATCGGGCGCATCGCCCACCACCCGGCGATCAGGCTCGACCTGGCGGGCGAGTACGCCGTCGTGCCCGTCCCGGCGCCGTCCACGGTCCAGGTCGTCGAGGAGGCCCTGCCGCGGAGCGGGCGCGCCGGCGCCGGCCTGGACGCCGCCTTCTCCCTCGCGGGGTCCGCGGAAGCCTGAGCCCGACTGAACCCCGCCTCAGGAGCGGTGGACGATCACCTTGTCGCCGAGGCGGACCTGGTCGAAGAGCCACGCGACGGCCGCGCGGTCCCGCACGTTGACGCACCCGTGGGACGCCCCGTTGTAGCCGTTGGCGGCGAAGTCGGGGGAGTAGTGCACGGCCTGACCGCCGGAGAAGAACATCGCGAACGGCATCGAGGTGTCGTAGAGGCTCGAGACATGGTCGCGCGACTTGCGGAAGACCGCGAACGCGCCCTCCCTGGTCGGCAGCTCGTCGGAGCCGAAGCGGACCTCGACGTCCTTCAGCACGACACCGTCCACCACCCAGCGGAGCGTGCGCGAGGTCTTGTCCACGCACATCGCCCGCCCGGTCACGCACCGCGGGTCGAGGGCGGGGCCCTGGGGCACGATGTTGAACAGCTCGGCCTTCGTCGGCTCGCGGGTCATGTCCTTGAGCCGCTCGAGCGTGCGGCGGTCGACCTGGCCGGTGACCGGGATCCGGCGCTTGGCCTGGAAGCCGCGCACCGCCTCGACCGTCGAGCGCGTGTAGCGGCCCGTCACCCGGGCGTCGTACCAGCGCACCTGCTTGAGGCGGGCCTGGACCTGGCGCACCCACATGCCCGAGTCGCCGCGCTCGAGGAGGGGGCGACCGGGGACGTAGACGTTGTGCAGCGCGTCGGTGGTCGGCTCGGTGGTGAGCGACACGATCTTGAGCCATGTGCGCTCGTCGACCACACCGCCGGCGGTCCAGCCGCGGCGCCGCTGGAAGGTGGCCACCCCGGCGCGCGTCTCGGCGTCGTAGTGGTTGGTCACCACCTCCGAGTGCAGGCCGAGCTGGTGGAGCCGGCTCTGGAGCACGCGGACGCGCCAGGCGGTGTCGCCCGGACGCATCGGCGCGAACTCGGCCCTCGCCGAGGCGCTCGCGGCGCCGGTGGGGCCTGCGACGACGGTCAGGGTGCCCCACGAGCAGAGCAGGGCGAGGAGCAGGGCGGTGAGGCGGCGCGACGTGAGGCGCGGCATGAGGTGTGGCATCGGTGGTCCCCCGAGACGTGGTGAGGTGTTCGAGTGTAAGGACGTCCGGCGACACCCCCGCGTTGCACGTCCCGGGAAACGGAGGCCTACGCTCGGCGCGTGGCCCGCGCTGACCTGGACAAGCAACCCTCCGACGTACGTCGCATGTTCGACACCGTGGCCAAGCGCTACGACCTGACCAACGACCTGATGACGGCCGGCATCCAGCGCAGCTGGCGCCGGTCGATGGTCGAGGCCGTGGCCCCGCGACGGGGCGACCTCGTCCTCGACCTGGCCGCCGGCACCGGTTGCTCCAGCGAGCCGTTCTCCGCCCACGGTGCCACGGCCGTGCCGTGCGACTTCTCCGTCGGGATGCTCCGCCAGGGCAAGAAGGACCGCCCCGGGCTGCCCTTCGTGGCCGGCGACGGCACCCGGCTGCCGTTCCTCGACGACACCTTCGACGCGGTGACCATCTCCTACGGCCTGCGCAACTTCGTCGACCCCGTGGCCGGGCTGAAGGAGATGCACCGCGTGACCCGCCCCGGCGGACGCCTGGTGGTCTGCGAGTTCAGCCGCCCCACCAACGCAGCGCTGCGGACGGTCTACCTCGACGGCTTCATGCAGGCCCTGCCGAGGATCGCCTCGCTGACCGCCAGCGCGGCCGACGCCTACGTCTACCTGGCCGAGTCCATCCGGGCCTGGCCCGACCAGGCGGGGCTCGCCGAGATGGTGGCGGAGGCGGGCTGGCGGCAGCCGGAGTGGCGCAACCTGACGGGTGGCATCGTCGCTCTGCACCGGGCCACCGCCTGACCCATTTAGGGTACGTCCGCGTCACCTAAATCCGCAGGTCAGAGGCGCTGATCGAGGTCCAGACCCCGACGTGGCGCACGTCGCACCGGAGTCCTAGACTGTGGCCCGCGCCACTCGTGAAGCCATTCACAAAGTCACATGTCTTCACCCGATTCGGGCGCAGGTCCACCGGAAGGGAAGCGATGGAGCTCTACACGCCGATCCTCGCGCTGGCACTCATCGCGACGGGTTTCGCGGTCTTCTCCGTGATCATGAGTGCCTTCATCGGCCCGAAGCGCTACAACCGGGCGAAGCTCGACTCCTACGAGTGCGGCATCGAGCCCACGCCGCAGCCCGTCGGCGGCGGCCGGTTCCCGGTGAAGTACTTCATCACCGCGATGCTCTTCATCGTCTTCGACATCGAGATCATCTTCTTGTACCCGTGGGCCGTCCACTTCGACGCGATGCGCCTGTTCGGCCTCGTCGAGATGGTCCTCTTCATCGCGACTGTGTTCGTGGCGTACGCCTACGTGTGGCGCCGCGGCGGATTGGACTGGGACTGACATGGGTCTCGAGGAGAAGCTGCCCAGCGGCGTCCTGCTGACGACTGTCGAGGGCGTCGCCGGCTACATGCGCAAGGCGTCGTTCTGGCCCGCCACCTTCGGCCTGGCCTGCTGTGCCATCGAGATGATGACCACCGGCGCCCCCAAGTACGACCTCGCGCGCTTCGGCATGGAGGTCTTCCGGGCCAGCCCGCGCCAGGCCGACCTGATGATCGTGGCCGGCCGGGTGAGCCAGAAGATGGCCCCGGTCCTGCGCCAGATCTACGACCAGATGCCCGAGCCCAAGTGGGTGCTCGCGATGGGCGTCTGCGCCTCGTCGGGCGGCATGTTCAACAACTACGCCATCGTGCAGGGCGTGGACCACGTCGTGCCGGTCGACATGTACCTCCCCGGCTGCCCGCCGCGACCGGAGATGCTGATCGACGCGATCCTCAAGCTGCACGACCAGGTCCAGCACAGCAAGCTGGGCGTCAACCGCCGCAACGAGATCGCCGAGCTCGAGACCAACGCGCTGCGCGCCCTGCCCACCTCGGAGATGAAGGGCCTGCTGCGGTGAGCGACGACAAGAGCGACAAGAACGAGTCGGCCCGGCCCGCCGAGGAGCGCAACCTGGAGGCGGCGAAGGACAAGACCGGCACCGGCAGCGGTGTCGGGCAGCCGGCGACCGAGCAGTCCCCGGAGAACGTCCCGGCACCGACCGGCGAGGTGCGCTCCGTGGGCGTACGCCACGGCATGTTCGGCACGTCCGGCACCGGCGACACCTCGGGCTACGGCGGGCTGGTCAGCGCCAAGGTGTTCCCGGCCCCGTCCCAGAAGCCCTACGGCGGCTGGTTCGACGACGTGTCCGACGCGCTGGAGGCGCGGCTCGAGGCCACCGAGCTGACCTCCGCGATCGAGAGCGTCGTGGTGCACCGCGGCGAGATCACCTTCCACGTACGTCGTGAGGACCTGCCCTTCGTGGCGCAGATGCTGCGTGACGACGAGGCGCTGCGCTTCGAGTTCTGCTCCGGCGTCAGCGGTGTCCACTACCCCGACGACACCGGTCGCGAGCTGCACGCCGTCTACCACCTCACGTCGATGACCCACAACCGGCGCATCCGGCTCGAGGTCACGGCCCCCGACAGCGACCCGCACGTGCCCAGCCTGGTGAGCATCTACCCGACGCTCGACTGGCACGAGCGCGAGACCTACGACATGTTCGGGCTGATCTTCGACGGTCACCCCGCACTGACCCGGGTGCTCATGCCGGACGACTGGCCGGGCCACCCGCAGCGCAAGGACTACCCGCTCGGCGGCATCCCCGTGGAGTACAAGGGCGGGTCCATCCCTCCGCCGGACCAGCGAAGGTCGTACAACTGATGACTACAGAGCAGGACTTCTACGCCGCTCCCGGCGACACCAGCCAGGGACGCGTGTTCACCGTCACCGGCCAGGACTGGGACTCGATCACGCAGAGCATCGGCGAGTCCGCCGAGGAGCGGGTCGTGGTCAACATGGGCCCGCAGCACCCGTCGACCCACGGCGTGCTCCGGCTCATCCTCGAGCTCGAGGGCGAGACGGTGACCGAGGCCCGCTGCGGCATCGGCTACCTCCACACCGGCATCGAGAAGAACATGGAGTACCGCTCCTGGGTGCAGGGCACGACCTTCTGCACGCGGATGGACTACCTCTCGCCGTTCTACAACGAGCTGGCCTACGTCCTCGGCGTCGAGCGGCTGCTCGACATCGAGGACGACATCCCCGAGAAGGCGGAGGTGATGCGAGTCCTGCTCATGGAGCTCAACCGCATCTCCTCCCACCTGGTCTGCATCGCCACCGGCGGCATGGAGATCGGCGCCCTCACCGTGATGACGATCGGTTTCCGCGAGCGTGAGCTCGTGCTCGACCTGTTCGAGCTGATCACGGGCCTGCGCATGAACCACGCGTTCATCCGCCCCGGCGGTGTCGCGCAGGACCTGCCGCCCGGCGCGCTCGACGAGATCCGCGACTTCATCACGCTGATGAAGAAGCGCCTCCCGGAGTACGCCGCCCTCTGCAACGCCAACCCGATCTTCAAGGGTCGGCTCGAGGGCGTCGGTCACCTCGACCTGGCCGGCTGCCTGGCCCTCGGCCTCACCGGCCCGGTGCTCCGGTCCACGGGGTACGCCTGGGACCTGCGCAAGACCCAGCCCTACAGCGGCTACGAGGACTACGACTTCGAGGTCCAGACCTGGGACACCTGCGACTCCTACGGCCGGTTCCGCATCCGGCTCAACGAGATGTGGGAGTCGCTCAAGATCGTCGAGCAGTGCGCCGACCGCCTGGCCGGTCTCGAGGGCGCCCCGGTGATGGTGGGCGACAAGAAGATCGCCTGGCCCAGCCAGCTCGCGATCGGCAGCGACGGCATGGGCAACAGCCTCGACCACATCCGCCACATCATGGGCGAGTCGATGGAGGCGCTGATCCACCACTTCAAGCTGGTCACCGAGGGCTTCCGGGTCCCGGCCGGCCAGGCCTACGTCCCGATCGAGTCCCCCCGAGGCGAGCTGGGCGCCCACGTCGTCTCCGACGGCGGCACGCGTCCCTTCCGCGCGCACTTCCGGGACCCGTCGTTCACGAACCTGCAGGCGACGAGCGTGATGAGCGAGGGCGGCATGGTCGCCGACGTCATCGTCGCCATCGCGTCCATCGACCCCGTGATGGGAGGCGTCGACCGATGACGACCGACAACAGCGCCGAGTCCAGGCTCGACGACAAGACCTGGGGAGAGCTGCGCGAGATCGCGGCCCGCTACCCCGAGGCCCGTTCCGGCCTGCTCCCGATGCTGCACCTCGTGCAGTCGGTGGAGGGCCGGATCACGCCCGAGGGCATCGAGGCCTGCGCCGAGGTCCTCGGCATCAGCGCCGCCGAGGTCAACGGCGTGGCGACCTTCTACACGATGTACAAGCGCAAGCCGGTCGGCGACTACCACGTCGGCGTGTGCACCAACACGCTCTGCGCGGTCATGGGCGGCGACCTGATCTTCGAGCGGCTCAAGGAGCACCTCGACGTCGGCAACGACGAGACCACCGCGGACGGCAAGGTCACGCTGGAGCACATCGAGTGCAACGCGGCCTGCGACTACGCCCCGGTGATGATGGTCAACTGGGAGTTCATGGACAACCAGACGCCCGAGTCCGCCGTCCAGGCCGTCGACGACCTGCGCGCGGGCAAGGAGGTCCACTCCACGCGTGGCCCGAGGCTCGGCACCTGGCGCGAGGCCGAGCGCGTGCTCGCCGGCTTCCCCGACGACCGTGCCGACGAGGGCCCGACCGCCGGTCCCGCCTCGCTGGCCGGCCTGAAGCTCGCCCGTGAGAAGGGCTGGACGGCTCCGGAGGGAGAGAAGTGACCGACACCCTGACCCCGGTCCTCACCGACAACTGGGACGCCGAGCGCGCCTGGACCCTGGCGGCCTACGAGGAGCGCGGCGGCTACGCCGCCCTCGACAAGGCGTTCGCGATGGCTCCGGACGACGTGATCAACGCGGTCAAGGAGTCCGGCCTGCGCGGCCGCGGCGGTGCAGGCTTCCCCACCGGCATGAAGTGGGGCTTCATCCCGCAGGACAACCCGAAGCCGAAGTACCTCGTCGTCAACGCCGACGAGTCCGAGCCGGGCACCTGCAAGGACATCCCGCTCATGATGGCCAGCCCGCACACGCTGGTCGAGGGCGTCATCGTCAGCTCCTACGCGATCCGCGCCAACACGGCGTTCATCTACGTCCGCGGCGAGGTCCTCCACGTGATCCGCCGCCTGCAGCGCGCGGTCCAGGAGGCCTACCTGGCCGGCCACCTCGGCAAGAACATCCACGGCACGGGCTACGACCTCGACCTGGTCGTGCACGCCGGTGCCGGCGCCTACATCTGCGGCGAGGAGACGGCGCTGCTCGAGGGCCTCGAGGGTCGTCGCGGCCAACCGCGCCTGCGCCCGCCGTTCCCGGCCGTCGCCGGTCTCTACGCCAGCCCCACCGTCATCAACAACGTCGAGTCGATCGCCTCGGTGCCGAGCATCATCAACCACGGCCCCGCCTGGTTCGCCTCGATGGGCACCGAGAAGTCGCAGGGCTACGGCATCTTCAGCCTCTCGGGCCACGTGACCAACCCCGGCCAGTACGAAGCCCCGCTGGGCATCACCCTGCGCCAGCTCATCGACCTCGCCGGCGGCATCCGCGAGGGTCACGAGCTCAAGTTCTGGACGCCCGGCGGCTCGAGCACCCCGCTCCTCACCCCCGAGCACCTCGACGTGCCCCTCGACTTCGAGTCGGTCGGCGCGGCGGGGTCCATGCTCGGCACCCGCGCGCTGCAGATCTTCGACGAGACCACGTGCGTGGTCCGCGCCGTCCTGCGGTGGACCGAGTTCTACAAGCACGAGTCCTGCGGAAAGTGCACCCCGTGCCGCGAGGGCACGTGGTGGCTCACCCAGACGATGGCCCGGCTGGAGAAGGGGCAGGGGAGCGAGTCCGACCTCGACCTGCTGCTCGACCAGTGCGACAACATCCTGGGCCGTGCCTTCTGCGCCCTCGGCGACGGTGCGACCAGCCCGATCTCGAGCTCGATCCAGCACTTCCGCGACGAGTACCTCGCGCACCTGACCCATGGCGGCTGCCCGTTCGACCCGGCCGCCTCGACCGCCTTCCCCTCCTCGACCGACACTGCTGTGGGAGCCAACGCATGACCGCGACGGACAAGGCGCCCGAGAAGGTCGACACCGACCTCGTCACCGTCACCATCGACGGCATCCAGGTCGGCGTCCCCAAGGACACCCTGGTGATCCGCGCCGCCGAGCAGGTCGGCGTACAGATCCCGCGCTTCTGCGACCACCCGCTGCTCGCGCCGGTCGGCGCCTGCCGCCAGTGCCTGGTCGACGTGCCCGACGCCGGCAACGGCCGTGGCTTCCCCAAGCCTCAGGCGTCCTGCACCCTGCCGGTCGCCGAGGGGATGGTCGTCAACACCCAGGCCACGAGCGAGGTGGCCGACAAGGCCCAGCAGGGGATCATGGAGTTCCTGCTGATCAACCACCCGCTCGACTGCCCGGTCTGCGACAAGGGCGGCGAGTGCCCCCTGCAGAACCAGGCGATGAGCAACGGCCGTGGCGAGAGCCGGTTCTCGGAGTCCGGTGGCATCAAGCGCACCTTCCCCAAGCCGATCAACATCTCCGCCCAGGTCCTGCTCGACCGCGAGCGCTGCGTGCTGTGCGCGCGGTGCACCCGCTTCTCCGAGCAGATCGCCGGTGACCCGTTCATCGCCCTCGCCGAGCGCGGCGCGCTGCAGCAGGTCGCGATCTACGAGCGCGAGCCCTACGAGAGCTACTTCTCCGGCAACGCCATCCAGATCTGCCCCGTCGGCGCGCTGACGTCGGCCGACTACCGCTTCCGCTCCCGCCCGTTCGACCTGGTCTCGACGCCCGGTGTGGCCGAGCACGACGCCTGCGGCGCCGCGATCCGCATCGACCACCGTCGCGGCAAGGTGATGCGTCGCCTGGCCGGCAACGAGCCGGAGATCAACGAGGAGTGGATCAGCGACAAGGACCGCTTCGCGTTCCGCTACACCCAGCTCGAGGACCGGATCACCTACCCGATGGTCCGCGAGACCCTGCCGGACGGGCGGAGGGGCGGGCTGCGGCCTGCCTCGTGGACCGAGGCCTTCGCCGTCGCCGCCCGCGGGCTGCACGAGGCCGGTGCCGGCGCGGTCCTCACCGGCGGTCGCCTGACCGCCGAGGACGCCTACGCCTACGCCAAGTTCGCCCGCGTCGCGCTCGAGACCAACGACGTCGACTTCCGGGCCCGCCCGCACAGCGCGGAGGAGGCGAGCTTCCTGGCCTCGCACGTCGCGCTGTCCGGCGACGTGACCTACGCCGACCTCGAGGCCGCACCCGTCGTGGTGCTCCTCGGCCTCGAGCCCGAGGACGAGGCGGCCACGATCTTCCTGCGCCTGCGCAAGGCGGCCAGGGCCGGTCGTACGCAGGTCGTGTCCGTGGCGCCGTACACCTCGCGCGGCCTGCAGAAGATGGACGGCCGGCTCGTGCAGGCGGCCCCGGGTGCCGAGGTCGACGCCATCGGCTCGCTCAAGGACGCCGAGCACGGCATCACCAAGGACGCCGTCATCCTCGTCGGCGAGCGCCTGGCCGGCACCCACGGTGCACTGGCCGCCGCCGCCGACCTCGCCGCGACGACCGGCGCTCGTCTGGCCTGGGTGCCTCGTCGCGCCGGTGACCGCGGTGCGGTCGAGGCGGGAGCCCTGCCCAACCTGCTGCCCGGTGGCCGTCCCGTCGCCGAGGCCTCGGCGCGCGTCGACGTGGCTGCCGCATGGGGCGTGGAGTCCCTCCCCGGCAAGGCCGGCCGCGACGGCAACGCCATCGTGGCCGCGCTGGCCAAGGGCGACCTCGGCGGCCTGGTCGTCGGTGGAGTCGACCCCGACGACACCAGCGACCCCGCCGCCTTCCGGGCAGCCCTCGACGCCGCCGGCTTCGTGGTCAGCCTCGAGCTGCGCGAGACCGACGTGACCCGCCGGGCCGACGTCGTGCTGCCGGTCGCCCCGGTGGCCGACAAGGCCGGCACCTTCGTCACGTGGGACGGCCGCGCTCGTGACTTCGTGGCGGTGTTCTCCAACCCCGCGTCGCTCCCGGACCTGCGCGTCCTGTCCGGCATCGCCGAGGAGCTCGCTGCGCTGGGGCACGGGGCACCGCTCGGCTTCCGCACGGTCGCCGAGGTGCGCGCCGAGATGCAGGCCCTCGGCCCGTGGGACGGCGCCCGCCCGGCGCTCGACCCCGGCAAGGCGCCGCGCGCTCCCAAGCCCGCCAGGAAGGGCGCCGGCGCGCTGGCCCTGGCCACGTGGAAGCAGCTCGTCGACCTCGGCTCCATGCAGGACGGGGAGGAGCACCTGCGCGCCACCGCGCGCACCCCGGTCGTCCGCGTCAGCCGCGCGACGTACGAGTCGGCCTTCGGCCTGCTCGACGAGGGCCAGGAGCCCCTCGCGACCGTCTCGGGTGACCGCGGCAGCGTGACGCTGCCAGTGGTGGTCGCCGACCTGCCCGACGACGTGGTCTGGGTCCCGGCCCGGTCCTTCGGCCGGGGCGTCCTCGCCGAGCTCGCCTCCCCGGGCAGCACGGTCACCCTGAAGGGAGCCTCCCGATGATGGGCACCGCTGTGACGAGCATCCTCGCCGCCGACCTGCCCGATCCCGACCTGGCCCAGTTCGGCCAGGACCCGTGGTGGGTGATCGCGCTCAAGGCCGTCTTCATCTTCCTGGTCCTGGTGCTGCTGACCCTGTTCAACATCTGGTTCGAGCGCCGGGTCGTGGCCCGGATGCAGCACCGCGTCGGCCCCAACGTGCACGGCCCCTTCGGTCTGCTGCAGTCGCTGGCGGACGGCGTGAAGCTCGCGCTGAAGGAGGACATCATCCCCAAGGCGGCCGACAAGGTCGTCTTCCTCCTGGCGCCGGTGATCGCCACCGTGCCTGCCTTCATCACCTGGGCGGTCATCCCGCTCGGTCCCGAGGTCAACTTCTTCGGCCACCGCACGCCGCTGCAGCTCACCGACATGCCGGTGGCGGTGCTCTTCATGCTCGCGATCGCCTCGATCGGCATCTACGGCATCGTGCTCGGCGGCTGGTCCTCCGGCTCGACCTACTCGCTGCTCGGCGGCCTGCGCTCGAGCGCGCAGATGATCTCCTACGAGGTCGCGATGGGCCTGGCCCTGGTGGCGGTCTTCCTCTACGCCGGCTCGATGTCGACGTCGGAGATCGTCGCCGCCCAGGACAAGCTGTGGTTCGGCCTGATCCTGCTGCCGTCGTTCGTCATCTACGTGATCTCGATGGTCGGCGAGACCAACCGTGCGCCCTTCGACCTCCCCGAGGCCGAGGGCGAGCTGGTCGGCGGCTTCCACACCGAGTACTCCAGCCTGAAGTTCGCCCTGTTCTTCCTGGCCGAGTACATCAACCTCGCGACCGTGTCGGCCATCGCGACCACGCTGTTCCTCGGCGGCTGGGCCGCTCCGTGGGGCATCGAGAACGTGTGGGACGGCGCCAACAGCGGCTACTGGCCGCTCCTGTGGTTCTTCGGCAAGGTCTTCATCTTCATCTTCCTGTTCGTCTGGCTGCGCGGCTCGCTGCCCCGCATGCGCTACGACCAGTTCATGGCGCTGGGGTGGAAGGTCCTCATCCCGGTCGCCCTGGCCTGGATCGTGGCCGTCGCGACCATCCGCGTCATCTCGCTCGAGGGCAACATCAACCGCACCTACCTCGTGGCCGCGATCGCCGTGCTGCTCGTCCTCACCGTCGCGCTGATGTTCATCGGCGAGAAGAAGGAGGACGAGGCGCCGGCCGAGGCGAGCGAGGAGCCCCACGACGCGTTCGCCGGCGGGTTCCCCGTCCCGCCGATGCCGGCGGGAGGCGCCGTACGCGGTGCTGCCGCGCCGCTGACGTTCACCCACTCGCCGGGGGGACGCACCACCGTCACCGCTTCAGCGGAGGAGAACCATGAGTGAGTCCAGCCCGGGTTCGAAGGGCGTCAAGGAGAGCCTCTGGGACCCGATCGCCGGGTTCGGCGTCACCTTCCGGACCATGTTCAAGAAGGTCGTCACCGAGCAGTACCCGTTCGAGAAGCTCCCGACCGCGCCCCGCTTCCACGGCCGCCACCAGCTCAACCGCTGGCCCGACGGCCTGGAGAAGTGCATCGGCTGCGAGCTGTGCGCGTGGGCCTGCCCGGCCGACGCGATCTACGTCGAGGGTGCCTCCAACAGCGACGAGCCGGACGCCGACGGCAACAGCCAGCGCTTCAGCCCCGGCGAGCGCTACGGCCGCGTCTACCAGATCAACTACCTGCGCTGCATCCTGTGCGGGCTGTGCATCGAGGCGTGCCCGACGCGCGCGCTGACGATGACCAACGAGTACGAGCTGGCCGACAACAACCGCGCCGACCTGATCTACGAGAAGTCCGACCTGCTGGCCCCGCTGCTGCCCGGCATGGAGCAGCCGCCCCACCCGATGCGCCTGGGTGACGACGAGGGCGACTACTACAGGGGGACCACACGATGACCTTCTGGATCCTCGCCCCGCTGATGGTGGCCGCCGCGCTCGGCATCCTGTTCGTCCGCAAGGCCGTGCACGCCGCGCTGCTGCTGGCCGTCGTGATGATCAGCCTCGCGTTCCTCTACGCGGTCATGGACGCGCCGTTCCTCTTCGCGGTGCAGATCATCGTCTACACCGGCGCCATCCTCATGCTGTTCCTTTTCGTGATGATGCTGATCGGTGTCGACGCCTCCGACTCCGTCGTGGAGACCATCCGCGGCCAGCGGGTGATGGCGGTCCTGCTCGGCCTGGTCTTCGGCACCGTCCTGGTGCTCGGGATCACCCAGGTCACCTTCGGCACGGTGGTCGGACTCGACGAGGCCAACGCCGGTGGCAACGTGCCGGCCATCGCCAACATCCTGTTCTCCAAGTACGTCTTCGCGTTCGAGGCGACCAGCGCCCTGCTCATCACCGCCGCCCTGGGCGCGATGGTCCTCGCTCACCGCGAGCGCCTCACGCCGAAGGCCACACAGGCCGACCTCGCCGCGCAGCGCCTGCGCGACTACGCCGAGCACGGCAAGCACCTCGGCCCGCTGCCCTCGCCGGGTGTCTACGCCCGCCACAACGCGGTCGACACCCCGGCCCTGCTGCCCGACGGCACCGCCGCCGAGTCCTCGGTCTCCCGCGTCCTCGCGGCCCGCGGCACCGTCCGCTCCGCGCCCGCCCTGGCCGACGACATCGAGGTCGTCACGCAGCAGATCGCCGGCGTCGACGGGCACAGCCCGACGACGATGCCCGAGACCTCCGGCAAGGCCGGCGCCCCCGCCAACACCGAGGAGGACCAGAAGTGAGCGAGTACGTCGTGCTCTCCGCGATCCTGTTCACCATCGGATGCGTGGGCGTGCTCACCCGCCGCAACGCCATCGTGGTGTTCATGTGCGTCGAGCTGATGCTCAACGCGTGCAACCTCGCGTTCGTGGCCTTCGCCCGCCAGCACGGCAACCTCGACGGCCAGATCACCGCCTTCTTCGTGATGGTGGTGGCCGCCGCCGAGGTCGTGATCGGCCTCGCGATCATCATGACCATCTTCCGCACCCGACGCTCGGCCTCGGTCGACGACGCCAGCCTGCTGAAGTACTGAGGGAGCACTCGTGAACCTGTTGTCCCACTCAGTCCTCCAGGCTGGGCTCCCGATGGCGGAGGGGGGAGCCCACGCACCCGTGGTCGCCCCTGACACCAGTGCCGGAGGCGTGTTCGACCTGCTGTGGCTGGTCATCGCACTGCCCGCGCTGGGCGCCGTGCTGCTGCTCGCCGTCGCCCCGTTCCTCCCGAGCTCGCTCAAGGCCTCCGCCGACAAGCACGGCCACCTCGTCGGCACGGCGGCCTCGGTCGCCTCCTTCGTGCTCAGCCTCGTGCTGTTCCTCGCCCTGCTGGGCCGCGGCGAGGAGGAGCGCCAGGTCGGCCAGCACCTCTGGACCTGGTTCGAGACCGGCTCGCTCAGCGTCGGGATGGACCTGCTCTACGACCAGCTCGCCGCGCTGTTCCTGCTCCTGATCACCGGCGTCGGATCGCTGATCCACGTCTACGCGATCGGCTACATGGCGCACGACCCGCGTCGGCGCCGGTTCTTCGGGTTCCTCAACCTCTTCGTCGCGGCCATGCTCACGCTGATCCTCTCGGCGAACTTCGTGGGCCTGTTCCTCGGCTGGGAGGGCGTCGGCCTGGCGTCGTACCTGCTCATCGGCTTCTGGCAGCACAAGCACTCGGCCGCGGCCGCCGCCAAGAAGGCGTTCGTCATCAACCGCGTCGGTGACATCGGCCTCTCGCTGGCGATCGCGCTGATGTTCGCGACGTTCGGCTCCACCGACTTCGCGGCGGTCAGCGAGCACACCGGTGAGGCGTCGCAGAACACCCTGACCGCCCTGGGCCTGCTGCTCCTGCTCGGTGCCTGCGGCAAGTCGGCGCAGGTGCCGCTCCAGGCCTGGCTGCTCGACGCGATGGAAGGCCCGACCCCGGTCTCGGCCCTCATCCACGCGGCGACCATGGTCACCGCCGGCGTCTACCTCGTGGTCCGCTCGAACTTCATCTTCGAGCTCGCGCCGATCGCCCAGACCGCCGTGGTCGTCGTCGCCACCGTCACGCTCCTGTGGGGCGCGATCCTCGGGTGCGCCAAGGACGACATCAAGAAGGCGCTCGCCGGGTCCACGATGAGCCAGATCGGCTACATGATGCTGGCCGCGGGCCTGGGCCCGGTCGGCTACCCGTTCGCGATCTTCCACCTGCTCACGCACGGCTTCTTCAAGGCCAACATGTTCCTCGGCGCCGGCTCGGTCATGCACGGCATGGACGACGACGTCGACATGCGCCACTACGGCGCGCTCAACAAGGCGATGCCGGTCACCTTCCTGACCTTCGCGATGGGCTACCTCGCGATCATCGGGTTCCCCGGCTTCTCCGGCTTCTGGTCCAAGGACCGCATCATCGAGACCGCGCTGGCCGACAACCTGCTCGTCGGCCTGCTCGCCATGCTGGGCGCCGGCATCACCGCGTTCTACATGACCCGCCTGATGCTGATGACGTTCTTCACCGAGAAGCGCTGGGAGAAGGACGTCCACCCGCACGAGTCGCCCAAGGTGATGACCGTGCCGCTGGTCGTGCTGGCCGCGCTGTCGGTCCTCGGCGGCGTGCTGCTGCTCGGCGACTGGATCGTGACCTGGCTCGAGCCGGTGACCGGCCACGCCGAGCACCACGAGCCGCCGCTGCCGGCGCTCGTGATCACGCTCCTGATCGTCGGTGTCGTCGCTGTCGGCATCGCCGCTGCCTGGTTCCTCGTCGGCAGGCGCGACATCCCGCGCGAGGCCCCTCAGGACGTGTCGTTCGCGACCCGCGCCGCCCGCGCCGACCTCTACGGCGACGCGATCAACGACGCCGTCGTCGTCCGACCCGGTGCGGGACTCGTCGGCGGGCTCACCGCCTTCGACCGCCACGGTGTCGACGGTGTGGTCGAGGGTGGCTCCGCCGCTGTCGGCGGGCTGTCCACCACCCTGCGACGAGTCCAGAACGGATTCGTCCGCTCCTACGCCCTGTCCCTCCTCGGTGGCGCCCTGCTGGTCGTCCTCGCTCTCCTGGCGGTGAACCTCGGATGACTCTGACCATCCTGATCCTGCTGCCGCTGGTCGGCGCGCTCGTGACGGCCTTCGTGCCCGGCGGGCTCGCACGGCTGGTCGGCCTCGGCTTCGCGGCGGCCACGCTGGTCGCGGGCGTCGTCGCCGCCACGCAGTACGACGTGGGCGGGGGCATGCAGCTCACCGAGACCCACACGTGGATCGAGTCGCTCGGCGTGCACTACGCGCTGGGCGTCGACGGCCTGGGCCTGCTGATGGTGCTCCTGACCGTCGTCCTGGTGCCGATCGTGCTGCTCGCCGGCTGGCGCGAGTCCGAGGCCGAGGGCAACGGCGGCGCCCGCGCGTTCTTCGCCTGGACCCTCGCCCTGGAGGCGATGTCGTTGGCGGTCTTCACGGCGACCGACGTGCTGCTCTTCTACGTCGTCTTCGAGGCCACGCTCATCCCGGCGTACTTCCTCATCGGTGGCTTCGGCCGGACGGGACGGGGTCGCGCGGCGACCAAGTTCCTGATCTACCAGCTCGCCGGCGGGCTCGTGATGCTCGCCTCGGTCATCGGTCTCTACGTCGTGTCTGCCGACACCGGCAGCCCGAGCTTCCTGCTCAGCGACCTGGCCGCGATCGACATCGACCCGACCACGCAGCGCTGGCTGTTCGCGGGCTTCTTCATCGCCTTCGCGATCAAGGCGCCGATGTTCCCGGTCCACACCTGGCTGGCCGACACGACCGAGAAGGCGACCACCGGCACGTCCGTGCTGCTGGTCTGCATCCTCGACAAGATCGGCACCTTCGGCATGCTGCGCTTCTGCCTCGGGCTGCTGCCCGACGCCTCGCAGTGGGCGACGCCGTTCGTGGTGGTCCTCGCGCTCGTCTCGATCATCTACGGCGCGCTGGTCGCGATCGGCCAGGACGACGTCCTGCGCCTGATCGGCCTCACGTCCCTCTCGCACTTCGGCTTCATCGTGCTGGGCATCTTCGTGTTCAGCTCGACCGGCGGCGCCGGCGCGATCCTCTACATGGTCAACCACGGCATCGCCACCGCGCTGATGTTCCTGGTGGCCGGCTTCCTGATCCAGCGCACCGGCACGGCCTCGATCCGCGAGATGGGCGGCGTCGAGAAGACCGCGCCCGTCCTGGCCGGCTTCTTCCTGGTCGCCGGGCTGGCGGCGTGCGGCCTGCCCGGCCTGTCGCCGTTCGTCTCCGAGATCATGGTGATCATCGCCGCCTTCGACCACCACTGGCTGGTCGGCTCGGTCGCGGTGCTCGCCATCGTCCTCGCCGCGTTCTACGCGCTCTGGATGTACCAGCGCACGATGACCGGCCCCGGTCGGGAGGGGGTGGCCCCCGTGGTCGACCTCGACCGGCGTGAGGTCGGCATCCTCGCGCCGCTGCTGCTCGCGCTCGTGCTGTTCGGCTTCTTCCCGATGCCGCTGCTCGACGTCATCAATCCCGTCGTCCACGACACGCTCGCCGGCGTGGGCATCGGCCAGGAGGCCAAGGAGGCTGGTCACCAGTGACCGAGTTCGTGAAGCCCAGCGTCGAGTACTTCGAGCTCTGGCCGCTGCTGGTCGTCTTCGGCGTCGCCTGCCTCGGCGTGGTGGTCGAGGCCTTCGCGCCGCGGGCGGCCCGCTACGTCACCCAGGTCGTGCTGGCCCTCGCGGGCCTGGTGGTCGCCCTCGTCGGCGTGGTCCTGGTCGCGCAGGACGTCAAGACGTACGACGACGGCGCCGCGCGCGGCATCCTCGCGGTCGGGGGCACCATCGCCGTCGACGGCCCGAGCCTCTTCATCTGGGGCCTGGTCCTCGCGCTGGCCATCGCCGGCGTGCTGCTCTTCGCCGAGCGCCACCTCGACGGCGGGGTCTCCGCCTTCGCCGGGCAGGCGGCCGCGGTGCCGGGCACCGACGCGGAGACGGCGGCGTTCGCCGCCCACCGCGAGCACACCGAGGTCTACCCGCTGATGATGTTCGCGGTCTTCGGCATGATGCTGTTCCCCGCGGCCAACGACCTGCTGACGATGTTCGTCGGGCTCGAGGTCCTCTCGCTTCCGCTCTACCTGCTGAGCGGCCTGGCACGTCGTCGCCGCCTGCTGAGCCAGGAGGCGGCGCTCAAGTACTTCCTCCTCGGCGCCTTCTCCTCCGGCTTCTTCCTCTACGGCGCGGCGCTGCTCTACGGCTTCGCCGGGTCGATGGACTTCGCGGCCATCAACGAGGCCGTCCGCAACGACGTGGGCAGCTCGAGCCTGCTCCTGATCGGTACCGGCCTGCTGTCGGTCGGCCTGCTCTTCAAGGTCGGCGCGGTCCCGTTCCAGGCGTGGACGCCCGACGTCTACCAGGGTGCCCCCACGCCGGTCACCGCCTTCATGGCGGCCGGCACGAAGGTCGCCGCCTTCGGCGCGATCATGCGCCTGTTCTACGTCGCGCTCGGTGCCGACCGCTGGTCGTGGCAGCCGATGCTGTGGATCATCGCCGTGCTCTCGATGTTCGTGGGCGCCGCGCTGGCGATCACCCAGAGCGACATCAAGCGCCTCCTGGCCTACTCGTCGGTGGCCCACACCGGCTTCATCCTCACCGGCGTGCTCGGCCTGCAGGCCACCGACCAGCTCGCGCTGGGGGAGATCACCTCGGTCCAGGCGGTGCTCTTCTACCTGACCACCTACGGCTTCGCCACGATCGGCGCCTTCGCGGTCGTCAGCCTCGTCCGCGACGCCGGTGGCGAGACCACCGCGATCGACCGGTGGGCCGGGCTCGGCAAGGAGTCGCCCGTGGTGGCGGCGGTCTTCGCCTTCTTCCTGCTGGCCATGGCGGGCATCCCGCTCACGTCCGGGTTCGTCGGCAAGCTCGCGGTGTTCTCCGTGGCGCTGGCCGCCGGCGCCTGGCCCGTGGTGGTCGCCGCCGTCGCGGCGAGCATCATCGCCGCGTTCCTCTACATCCGGGTCATCAAGGTCATGTACTTCGACGAGCCCGTCGGCGGTGGTCCCAGCGTGGCGTACCCGTCCGTGCTGACCGCGACCACCATCGCCGTGGGCGCCGCCGTCACCCTCGTGCTGGGCGTGCTGCCGGGCCCGGTGCTCGATCTCGCGGCCGTTGCGGGAGAATTCATCAGGTGACCGACTCGCCCCTCGCACTGCCTGTCGTCGACGCCGAGCTCGAGCGCCGGCTCGTCGACCGGCTGGCGCGCATCGACGAGCTGCTGGAGGGGCACTGCCAGGGGCGTACGCCGTACGTCTCGCAGGCCGCGACGCACCTGATGATGGCCGGCGGCAAGCGGTTCCGGCCGCTGCTGGTGCTGCTGGCCGCGGAGACCGGGACGCACCCGGAGGCCGAGGAGGTCCACACCGCGGCCTGTGTCGTGGAGCTGACCCACGTGGCCTCGCTCTACCACGACGACGTCATGGACGAGGCCGCTCTCCGGCGCGGGGCCGACACGGCCAACGCCCGCTGGGACAACCACGTCGCGATCCTCACCGGCGACTTCCTCTTCGGTCGGTCGTCCGAGCTCACCGCCGAGCTCGGGCCCGACGCTGTCCGGATCCAGGCGCAGACCTTCACGCGTCTCGTCGAGGGCCAGATCCTGGAGACGGTGAAGCCCGGTCCCGGGGAGGACCCGCTCGCGCACTACCTCGACGTCGTGGCCGGCAAGACCGGCTCGCTGATCGCCACGTCGGCTCGCTACGGTGCGATGTTCGGCGGCGCCCGCCCCGAGGTCGTCGAGGCGCTCAGCGCCTACGGCGAGATCGTCGGCTCGGCGTTCCAGCTCTCCGACGACATCCTCGACATCGCCTCCGAGTCCGCCACCTCCGGCAAGACCCCCGGCACCGACCTGCGCGAGGGCGTACCCACCCTCCCCGTCCTCATGGCACAGGCCTCCGACGACCCGGCCGACGCCCGCCTCCTCGAGCTCCTGGGCGCTCCGATCACCGACGACGCCCTCCACGCCGAGGCCCTCGACCTGCTCCGCAAGCACCCGGCCATGGACCAGGCGCGCGACTACGTCCTCGGCCAGGCCACCCAGGCCAAGAAGCTGCTCGAGGCCCTCGACCCCGGGCCGATCCGCACCGCGCTCGAGTCCTTCGCCGACATCGTCGCCAGCCGCTCCGCCTGAGCGGTGGCTTGAGCCGCCCCAGACCTCAGGGTGGCGGCATACGATGTCCGTTTGCCCGTCCCTGGCGGCATACGACGTCCGGTCGGCTGTGCGAGGTGTCGTATGCCGCCACCCTCGAGCGACGAGATGTCGTATGCCGCCACCCTGCGGCGTCACGCCGGGTCTGACGTCCCTGGCGGCATACGACGGCCGTGCGCTCGTCCCTGGCGGCATACGACGGCCGTTCGGCCGTGCGAGGTGTCGTGTGCCGCCACCCTCGAGCGGCGAGATGTCGTATGCCGCCACCCTGCGGCGTCACGCCGGGTCGGCCGTCCCTGGCGGCATACGACGTCCGATCGGCCGTGCGAGCAGTCGTATGCCGCCACCCTCGAGCGCCGAGGTGTCGTATGCCGCCACCCCGAGGGGACGGGAGGCCGTCAGGCGGCGCTGGCGTGGGCGATCAGGCGCAGCTGTCGACGCCGGTGGTTGAGCGCCTCGACGGTGAAGAGGACGAGGGCGACCCAGACGAGGCCGAAGCCGATCCAGCGGCTGGCCGGCATGGCCTCGTGGAAGACGAGGAGGCCGAGGGCGAACTGGATCGTCGGCGCGAGGTACTGCAGCAGGCCCAGCGAGACCATCGAAACGCGGATCGCGGCCGCGCCGAAGAGCATCAGCGGGACCGCGGTGATGACGCCGGTCGTGGTGAGGAGCAGCGCGTGCCCCGTCCCGTGGTTGCCGAAGCTGGAGTGGCCGGTGGCGATCAACCAGGCGATGTACGCCGCCGCGACCGGCGCCAGGACGATCGTCTCCAGCGTGATGCTCTCCACTGCGCCGACGCCCGCCTGCTTCTTCAGCAGGCCGTAGGTGCCGAAGGAGAAGGCCAGGAGCAGCGCGACCCAGGGTGGGCGACCGTAGTCGATCGTCAGCACGGCGACGGCGACGAACGCGATGCCCATGGCGGTCCACTGCAACCGGCGTAGCCGCTCGCCGAGGACGAGCACGCCCATGAGCACGGTGACGAGCGGGTTGATGAAGTAGCCGAGGGACGTCTCGACGACGCGACCGTTGTTGACACCCCAGATGTAGCCGCCCCAGTTGAGTGAGATCACGACGGCTGCGCCCGTGATGAGGAGCAGCTTGCGACGGTCGCGGGTCAACGCGGTGAACTGGCTCACCCGGCGCGTCAGCACGAGGATGAGCGTCATGGTCAGCAGTGACCAGACGATGCGGTGGGCGAGGATCTCGATGGCGCCGCTGGGCTCGAGCAGCGTCCAGTAGAGCGGGAACGTACCCCACAGGACGTAGGCCAGGGCGCCGAAGATCAGTCCGCGACGGCTATCTGGCACTCCGGAAGTGTAGGACCGGGCCTTCCCCTAGCATGGAGGCAGTCCCGGGGCCCTGCCCCGGGCTGGTCAGAAGTCATCGTTCTCGAGGGGGAATCAACCATGCGGGTTGTCCGCACCGTCTTGGCCGCGCTCGTGGCCGCGCTGCTCGTCGTCGGCGTGCTCAGCGTCAGTGCCACCGCCGGCTCGTCGCCAAAGCGCATCATCGACGAGGAGCCGCCGCGCGACCACCAGGTCTCCTACAACGCCTTCAAGCTCAAGGGCACCGTGTCCGAGCCGCAGCTCGACGGCACCCTGCTGCCCTACGCCAACCAGCAGGTGAAGATCCTCAAGAAGAAGTGCGGCACCTGCAAGTGGAAGACCGTGAAGAAGGTCAAGACCAACGACAGCGGTGTCTTCAAGACCCGGATCTTCGCCCCCGAGACGGGCCGCTGGAAGTGGCGCTCCAAGGTCGACCACTCCAACGGCTACGGCAACACCAAAGGCAACATCTGGACGCTCTACTTCCGCTGACGCCGCCCGGGACGACCGCCTGACCGCTGGGTCAGATGATCGTCCAGGTGTCGCCGCCGCCGATCAGCGCCGCCAACCGGGCGGCGCGGTCGGCGGTGTCGTCATTTCCGGCCTGGTCGCGTACGGCGTCGGTGGCGGCGGTGACCTGCTCGCGGGCCTGGTCGTCGTAGGTCGGTCGCTCGACCTGACGGAAGATCCCGATGGGCGACTGGTTGAGGTAGTCGGCCGCGGTGAGGCGTGAGATCGCGAAGGCGGTCGAGGGGTCGGGGTTGTGGGCGTCGTGGACGATGATGTCCGCGGCCTCGACGTCGGTGGTGGCGACCACCGTGATGCCGCCGGTGGCGGGGTCGCGCACCAGCGCCTTGGAGCCGCGCCCGTCCTCGAGCTGGGCGCCGAAGGTGACGGGCTCGCCGTGGACCAGCGGGATGATCGCGTCGGCCTTGGTGTCGGGTCCCTTGATGGCGTCGAAGGCGCCGTCGTTGAAGATCGGGCAGTTCTGGTAGATCTCCACCAGGGAGGTGCCGCGGTGGGCGGCCGCGGCGGCGAGCACCTGGGTGAGGTGCTTGCGGTCGGAGTCGATGGTGCGGGCCACGAACGACGCCTCCGCACCGAGGGCCAGCGACACCGGGTTGAACGGGTGGTCGAGCGAGCCCATGGGGGTGGACTTGGTGACCTTGCCGGTCTCGGAGGTGGGGGAGTACTGGCCCTTGGTGAGGCCGTAGATGCGGTTGTTGAAGAGCAGGATCGTCATGTTGACGTTGCGGCGCAGGGCGTGGATGAGGTGGTTGCCACCGATGGACAGGGCGTCGCCGTCGCCGGTCACGACCCAGACGGAGAGGTCTTCGCGGGCGGTGGCGATGCCGGTGGCGATGGAGGGCGCACGTCCGTGGATGGAGTGCATGCCGTAGGTGTCGAGGTAGTAGGGGAACCTCGAGGAGCAGCCGATGCCGGAGACGAAGACGATGTTCTCGCGCTTGAGGCCGAGGTCGGGCAGGAAGGACTGGACGGCCTTGAGGACGGCGTAGTCACCGCAGCCGGGGCACCAGCGGACCTCCTGGTCGGAGGTGAAGTCCTTGCCGGTCTGCTTCTCGTCCGTGGTCGGGACCAGCTCGGTGCCGGAGCGCAGGCCCGGGAGGCCCAGGTCAGTGGGGGTGCTCATCAGATGTGCTCCTTCTGGGTGGGCTCGCCCCAGACGCCGAGCTCCACGTCGATGCCCTCGGCCTGGCCGACCAGCTCACCGATGGCGTGGGCCAGCTCGGTGGCCTTGAGGGGCAGGCCGCGGACGTGGTTGTAGCCGACGGCGTCGACGAGGTACTTCGCGCGCAGCAGCAGGGACAGCTGGCCGAGGTTCATCTCGGGCACGAGGACCTTGTCGTAGCCCTTGAGGACCTCGCCGAGGTTGGCCGGGAACGGGTTGAGGTGGCGCAGGTGGGCCTGGGCGACCTGGTAGCCGGCCTTGCGGACACGGCGTACGCCGGCGCCGATGGGGCCGTAGGTCGAGCCCCAGCCCAGGACGAGCACCTTGGCCTCGCCGGAGGGGTCGTCGACCTCGACCGGCGGGATCGTGTCGGCGATGCGGTCGATCTTGGCCTGGCGGGTGCGGACCATGAAGTCGTGGTTGGCCGGGTCGTAGGAGATGTTGCCGTGCCCGTCGCCCTTCTCGAGGCCGCCGATGCGGTGCTCGAGCCCGGGGGTGCCGGGGATGGCCCACGGACGCGCCAGCGTCTTGTCGTCGCGCAGGTAGGGCCAGAACTCGGCCTCGTCGCCCGAGCCGTGGTTCTTCTCCGTCGCGAAGTCGGGGTCGATGACGGGGAGCTCGTCGAGCGTGGGCACGCGCCAGGGCTCGGAGCCGTTGGCGAGGTAGCCGTCGGAGAGCAGCAGCACCGGGGTGCGGTAGGTGATCGCGATCCGGGTGGCCTCGACGGCCGCGGCGAAGCAGTCGCCGGGGGACTGCGGGGCGACGATCGGCACGGGCGCCTCACCGTTGCGGCCGAACATCGCCTGGAGCAGGTCGGCCTGCTCGGTCTTGGTGGGCAGGCCGGTCGACGGGCCGCCGCGCTGGACGTCGACGACCACGAGCGGGAGCTCGGTCATCACGGCCAGGCCGATGGCCTCCGACTTCAGCGCCACGCCCGGGCCCGAGGTCGAGGTCACGCCGAGGTGACCGGCGTAGGAGGCACCGATGGCGGCACCGACGCCGGCGATCTCGTCCTCGGCCTGGAACGTCGTGACGCCGAAGGACTTGTGCTTGCTCAGCTCGTGGAGGATGTCGGAGGCCGGAGTGATCGGGTAGGTGCCGAGGAAGACCGGGAGCCCGGCCTGCACGCCCCCGGCGACCAGCCCGTAGGCCAGGGCGAGGTTGCCGGTGATGTTGCGGTAGGTGCCGGGAGGCAGGACGGCCGGCTTGACCTCGTACTGGATGGCGAAGGCCTCGGTGGTCTCGCCGAAGTTCCAGCCGGCCTTGAAGGCCGCGAGGTTGGCGTCGCGGATGTCGGGGACCTTGGCGAAGCGCTTCTCGAGGAACGTGGTGGTCGGGTCGGTCGGGCGGCCGTACATCCACGACAGCAGGCCGAGGGCGAACATGTTCTTGGCGCGCGAGGCGTCCTTGCGTGAGAGGCCGAACTCCTTGACCGCCTCGACCGTCATGCCGGTCAGGTCGACGGTGTGCACGGCGTACTCGGCCAGGGTGTCCCCGTCGAGAGGGCTGTCGGTGTAGCCGGCCTTGGCGAGGTTGCGCGCGGTGAAGTCGTGGGTGTCGACGATGATCGTGGCGCCCTTGTGGAGGTCGCCGAGGTTGGCGCGCAGCGCGGCCGGGTTCATCGCGACCAGCACGTCGGGGGCGTCGCCCGCGGTGAGGATGTCGTGGTCGGCGAAGTGGACCTGGAACGACGAGACGCCGGGCAGGGTGCCCTGGGGCGCACGGATCTCGGCCGGGAAGTTCGGCAGGGTGACCAGGTCGTTCCCGAAGGCCGCCGTCTCCTGCGTGAACCGGTCGCCGGTGAGCTGCATGCCGTCACCGGAGTCACCGGCGAACCGGATGATCACGCGGTCCAGCTGCTTGACCTGCTTGGCGGGTTCGGTCACCTCTAGCCCTGCTTCCTACGTCTCTCGGGGGTGTTGTCCCACTCCCCACATTAACCGCGGGAGGTCGGCTTGGAGGCGTCTCCTCGCCTCGTGGACGCGGGGCGTGATCCACGACACGCGACCGAACTCCGACCAATGTCACTGTCGTCCATAAAGTCATGTATCTTTCTCGACATTGCTCACCGATCAAGAAAGTCGAGATCCCCCCATGCAGATCCGTTCACGTGCCGCTCTTGCGGCAGCTCTCGTCGGGGCACTGGCCCTGTCTGCTTGCTCGTCCGCCAACGGCTCCGGCGGCGGAGACGATGAGGAGAACGCGCTCCGACTGAGCGGGTTCTCGATCCTCGAGGCCGCCAACGAAGGCATCTTCGAGGACTTCCAGGCCGCCGACGAGGGCAAGGACGTCACGTTCGAGCCGTCGTACGGCGCCTCCGGCGACCAGAGCCGGGCCGTGGCCGACGGCTCGGCGGCCGACGTCGTCCACTTCTCGCTCGAGACCGACATCACTCGCCTGGTCGACGCCGACCTCGTCGCGGAGGACTGGAAGGACAACGAGACCAAGGGCATCGCGACCTCCTCGGTCGTCGTCTTCGTGGTCCGCAAGGGCAACCCCGAGAACATCCAGACCTGGGACGACCTGGTGAAGCCGGGCGTCGAGGTCATCACCCCGAACCCCGGCTCCTCCGGCTCGGCGCGCTGGAACATCCTCGCTGCCTGGGCGCACGCCACCGGTGGCAAGGACGACGAGGCCACGGGCCGCGACTTCATCACCCAGCTCCTCGGCAACATCATCGCCCTGCCGGCCAGCGGCCGTGAGGCGACGACCGCCTTCACCGACGGCTCCGGCGACGTCCTCCTCTCCTACGAGAACGAGGCGATCCTCGCCAAACAGAACGGCGCCGACCTCGACTACGTGGTCCCGGACGACACCCTGCTCATCGAGAACCCGGCGGCCGTCACCGTCGACGCGCCGCAGGCGGCCTCGGACTTCCTCGCCTTCCTCACGGGCCCGGAGGCGCAGGCGGACTACGCGTCCTTCGGCTTCCGTCCGGTCGTGGACGGCGTGGAGATCCCCGAGGTCGAGGGTGCGAACGACCCGGCCGACCCGTTCCCGACGCCGGGCACGCTCTACACCATCGACGAGAACTTCGGTGGCTGGGGCGAGGCGGCGGACAAGTACTTCGGCTCCGGTGAAGAGGGCGACCCCCTCGGCATCATCACCGAGCTGCAGCAGAAGACCGGCCAGGAGGGCGAGAGCTGATGTCAACCGCCCTCACCGGGGCGACGATCGACACCGCAGGTCCGGCCTCCCCCCAGGGAGGCCGGACCCGGCGTACGACGCCCCGCAACACGCTGACCCCCGGGGCCGGCGTGGGGCTGGGGCTGGCCATGCTCTGGTTCAGCCTGCTCGTGCTCCTGCCGCTCTCGGCGATCGTGGCCCGGGCGGCGTCCGGGGGCTGGAGCCAGTACTTCACGGTGCTGCAGAACCCGCAGACGTGGAACGCCGTGCAGCTGACGGTCACCCAGTCGCTGGTCGTCACCCTTGTCAACGTCGTCGTCGGCACCGTGATCGCCTGGGTCCTCGTGCGGGACCGCTTCTGGGGCCAGAAGCTCCTCAACGTCATCATCGACGTGCCGTTCGCGCTGCCGACCGTGGTCGCCGGTCTCGTGCTGCTCGGCCTCTACGGCCCCAACAGCCCGATCGGCGTCCAGTGGGCCTTCACGCCCAACGCGGTCACGCTCGCCCTGGCCTTCGTGACACTTCCGTTCATCGTCCGCACGGTCCAGCCCGTGCTCGAGGAGCTCGACACCGACGTGGAGCAGGCGGCCGCATCGCTCGGGGCGACCCGGCCCACCATCTTCCGGCGGATCATCCTGCCCAGCCTGTTCCCGGCCATCGCGTCGGGTGCGGCCCTCAGCTTCGCCCGCGCGATCTCGGAGTACGGCTCGCTCGTCCTGCTGAGTGGCAACCGGCCCAACGAGACCGAGGTCGTCTCGGTCCGCGTGCTGTCCTTCATCGAGAACGGCAACTACTCGTCCGCCGCGGCCCTCGCCTCGGTCATGCTCTTCATCGCCCTGCTGGTGATCGTCGTGCTGGACATCGTGCAGCGAAGGGTGGCCCGCCGTGGTTAGCACCTCCACGCCCACCAAGTGGGCGCTTCGGCTCGTCGCCGTCGGCTACGTGTTCTTCCTGGTCGCGTGGCCGGTCGGGCTGCTCATCCAGCGGACCTTCGAGGGCGGCCTGACCAACCTCACCGATGCCCTGACCGACAGCAACGTCGTCGCGGCCCTCGCCCTGACCGGAAAGGTCGCCGTCGCGGCGGTGGCGATCAACCTGGTCTTCGGTGTCACCATCTCGATGCTGCTGGTGCGCTACGAGTTCCCCGGCAAGCGCGTCCTGTCCGCACTCGTCGACGTACCCCTCTCGGTGTCGCCGGTGGTCGTCGGGCTCGCGCTCGTGCTGGTCTACAACGGCCGCGACGGCTGGCTGGGCACCGGTCTGGAGGACAACGGGATCTCCGTCATCTTCGCGACGCCGGGCCTGGTGATGGCGACCTGCTTCGTCGCCCTTCCTCTGGTCATCCGTGAGGTCGTGCCGGTCCTCAGCGAGATCGGCGACGAGCAGGAGCAGGCCGCCCGCAGCCTCGGCGCCAACGCGCCGCAGACGTTCTGGCGGATCACCCTGCCCAGCATCAAGTGGGCGGTCGTGTACGGCGTCGTGCTGAGCCTGGCGCGCTCGGTCGGCGAGTTCGGCGCGGTCAAGGTCGTCTCGGACAACGTGGCCGGCAAGACCCAGACCGCCACCCTCTCGGTCGAGAAGAGCTACCAGAACTTCGCCCAGGGCCAGGCCTACGCCATTGCCTTCCTCCTGGTGATGGTGTGTGTCGCGAGCCTCATCGTCGTCGCGCTCCTCCGTCCCAAGGTCCACGACTGAGCTCTGCTCAGGCACTCCCGAAAGGTCACCACCCATGAGCATCGAAGTAACCGGCCTGAACAAGAAGTTCGGCGACTTCGTCGCGCTGGACGACGTCAACGTCACCATCCCGACCGGTCAGCTCACCGCTCTCCTCGGGCCGAGCGGCGGCGGCAAGTCGACCCTGCTGCGCATCATCGCCGGCCTGGAGAAGGGCGACACCGGCTCGGTCAACATCGAGGGCGTCGACGCCACGCACCTGCCCGCGCAGAAGCGCAACGTCGGCTTCGTCTTCCAGCACTACGCGGTCTTCAAGCACATGACCGTGGCGAAGAACGTCGCCTTCGGCCTCGAGATCCGCAAGCGGCCCAAGGACGAGATCGAGCACCGGGTCCAGGAGCTGCTCAAGCTCGTGCACCTCTCGCAGTTCTCCCACCGGCTGCCGTCCCAGCTCTCCGGAGGCCAGCGCCAGCGCATGGCCCTGGCCCGCGCGCTGGCGGTCGAGCCGTCGGTCCTGCTCCTCGACGAGCCCTTCGGTGCGCTCGACGCCAAGGTCCGCAAGGAGCTGCGCGACTGGTTGCGCCGCCTCCACGACGACGTGCACGTGACGACGGTCTTCGTCACCCACGACCAGGAGGAGGCCATGGAGGTCGCCGACGAGATCGTGGTGATCAACGAGGGCCGCGTCGAGCAGGTCGGCACCCCCGACCAGCTCTACGACGAGCCCGCCAACGACTTCGTCATGTCGTTCCTCGGGGAGGTCACCCACCTCGGTGGGGTCTCGTTGCGCCCGCACGACATCGAGCTGGACACCCGGCCGCGGCTGGCCGGCGGCGTCGAGGGCACCGTGTCCCGGATGGTCCGGATCGGCTTCGAGGTGCGGCTCACCGTCCTCACCGTCGACGGCGACGAGGTGGCCGTGGTGGTGACCCGTGCCCACGCCCGGTCGTACGGCCTGGAGGAGGGCAGCACCGTCTGGCTCACCCCTGCGGATGGAGCGACCGTCGTGCCGCGCATGGCTGTCGCTGGTTGATCCGTCCTAGACCTCGTCAACTGCCCACGCGCGAGCACGTCAGCGACTAGCGTTCGCGCGTGGACACGACGACCAAGGAGGAGCTCTGGGCGGCCGTCGAGGCATTCGACGCCGCGGCCGCGGAGATCGCCATCGCCAAGCTCTTGTGGGACGTGCCCCTGTCGGGCGCCGTCGCGGGAGTGGTGCTGCCGTTCCTCCAGGAGGTCGGTGACCGCTGGGAGGCGGGCACGCTCTCGGTGGCCCACGAGCACTTCGTCAGCGACATGCTGCGCCGCAAGCTCTCGGCGCTGTCCGCGGTCCCGCCGCAGCACTCGCTCGACGACGAGTCCGCGCGTCCGCCGGTCGTGCTGCTCGCCTGCCCGCCCGGCGAGCGCCACGACATGGTGCTGCTGTGCGTGGCCCTCATGCTGCGGGAGCGCGGTGCCCGGGTCCTCTTCCTCGGGGCGGACACCCCCATCGCCGCGGTGCTCACCGCTGCGCGCGCGGCCAACGCGGACGCCGTCGTGCTGGCCGCGACCAGGTCGACCGCCTTCACCGCCCACGCATCGGCGCTGCGGCGGCTGGCGCAGGACCACGCCCTGTACGCCGCCGGCCGCGGTGCGGACGACCAGACGGTCGACGAGATCGGCGCCGTCGCCCTCCCGGTCGACCCGGTGCGCGCGGTCGTCTTCCTCGTCGGTGCGCTGAGCCGGGTCAGCGGTAGTTGGTGAACTGCACCGCGAAGTCGTAGTCCTGCGACTTCACCAGCTGCTGGACGGCCTGCAGGTCGTCGCGCTTCTTCGACGACACCCGCAGCTCCTCGCCCTGGACCTGCGCCTTGACGCCCTTGGGGCCCTCGTCGCGGATCAGCTTGGAGATCTTCTTGGCGTCCTCGGAGGTGATGCCCTCCTTGAGCGCGATGTCGATCTTGGAGACCTGCCCGGACTGTCGCGGCTCGGAGGCGTCGAGGATCTTGAGGCTCTGGTTGCGCTTGATGAGCTTGTCCTGGAAGACGCTGAGCACGGCGCTCGCGCGGTCGTCGGCCGATGCGGTGATCTCGATGGCCTTCTCACCCTTCCACTCGATCGACGCGCCGGTGCCCTTGAAGTCGAAGCGGGTGGCGATCTCGCGAGCCGCCTGGCTCAGCGCGTTGTCGACCTCCTGGCGGTCCAGCTTGCTCACGATGTCGAAGCTCGAGTCAGCCATTCTGTGCCTCCTTGTGGGGCCCCGTCAGGGGTGCCCCGGCGATTCGTGGTGAAGTCCGTGCCTTGCTATTGTTCCGCACGGCCCGGCAGGTTGCCCGAGCGGCCAAAGGGAGCTGACTGTAAATCAGCCGGCAATGCCTACAGAGGTTCGAATCCTCTACCTGCCACTGGACGCAGTCCAGTCGCGAGACCCCCGTCGACAGGCGGGGGTCTCGTGCATTTGACTCACGGTGTGAGCCTCCAGTCCTTCCCCGACGACGCCTGGCTGGACGCCGAGTGCCGCCGCCTGCTGGGCTTCGGCCGCCGCATCATCCATCCCGCGGGTGGCGCGGCCTGGCTCGACGACACCGGCGCCCCTGACCTGTCGCGTCCGGTGCACACGTGGATCACCAGCCGCACCGTGCACGTCTTCGGGCTCGGCTCGTTGCTCGGCGTCGAGGGGTGTACGCCGATCGCGACCGCCGCGCTCGACGGGCTGCGGACCAGGCTGCACGACGACGAGCACGGGGGGTGGTTCGGCGCGGTCGGCGCCGACGGCACACCCGACGGGACCGGGAAGTCCTGCTACGCCCACGCCTTCGTGATGCTGGCCGGGTCCACCGCCGTGGTCGCCGGGCTGCCCGGAGCAGGCGAGCTGCTCGCCGACGCGACGCGCGTCTTCGAGGAGCACTTCTGGGACGACGCGACGGGCCGGGTGGTGGACGAGTGGGACCGCGGTTGGACGGCGCCCGAGCCCTACCGCGGGCTCAACTCCGCGATGCACTCCGTCGAGGCGATGCTGGCCGTGGGCGACGCGACCGGCGACGCCGAGTGGCACGCTCGGGTCGCCCGGACCTGCGAGCTCGTCGTCGGGCTCGCGGCGTCGTACGACGGCCGGCTGCCCGAGCACTTCGGGCCGGACTGGTCGCCGGACCTCGAGCTCAGCAGGGACCGCCCCGACGACCCCTTCAAGCCGTTCGGAGCGACGGTCGGGCACGGGCTCGAGTGGTCGCGGCTCCTGCTCCACGTCGAGGCCGCCCTGGGAGCCGAGGCGCCCGCCGACCTGCTGGAGACGTCCCGCGCGCTCTTCGACCGTGCCGTCGCCGACGGCTGGCACGTCGACGGCGCCCCGGGCTTCGTCTACACCACCGACTGGGAGGGGCGACCGGTCGTGCGCACCCGGATGCACTGGGTCGCGGCGGAGGCGATCGCGGCCGCGGCGGCCCTGCACCGGCGTACGGGTGAGGGTGCCTACGCGCAGTGGTACGCCGAGTGGTGGGCCTACGTCGTCGAGCACCTGCGCGACACACGACTGGGCTCGTGGCACCACGAGCTCGACGCCACCAACCGGCCGCAGGCCACGGTCTGGCCGGGCAAGCCCGACCTCTACCACGCGGTCCAGGCGACGCTGCTCCCGCGACTCCCGCTGGCGCCGGGTCTCGCCCGCGCAGTGGCACTGTCGGACGGGCTCCGGGCACCGGCATGATGGAGGGCATGACGGTCGCGCAGCCCACGGTCCTCGTCGTCGGCGAGGCCCTCATCGACGTCGTCCCCGACGCCGGCGGACAACCGCAGGACTACCCCGGCGGCAGCCCCGCCAACGTGGCCATCACCCTCGGCAGGCTCGAGCGCGAGGTGCGGCTCGTCACCCTGCTGGGCGACGACCCGCGCGGCGCCCTGATCCGCCGGTGGCTCCAGGCCAGCAACGTGACGGTCCTCGCCCAGCCCACCGGCAGCGGACGGACGTCGACCGCCGCCGTGACGCTCGACGAGACCGGGGCCGCGAGCTATGTCTTCGACCTCGACTGGGACCTGTCCGCCGTGCCCGACCACGAGTGCGACGTGATCCACGTCGGGTCCATCGCGACCGTGCTCGACCCCGGCGCCGACACCGTCCTCGACGCCGTGCGGGCGCGACGGGACCGCTCCGTGGTGTCCCTGGACCCCAACGCGCGGCCCGCCATCACGCCGGACCGCACCGGCCCGGTCGCCCGGGTCGAGGAGCTCGTCGCGCTCGCCGACGTGGTCAAGGTCAGCGACGAGGACCTCCTCTGGCTCCATCCCGAGCACGACCCGGTGCAGACCGCGACCCGGTGGGCGAGCCAGGGGCCGGGGCTCGTCGTGGTCACCCGCGGCGGCGAGGGTGCGGTCGCCGTACGCCCCGGCGGCGCCACCCTCGAGGTCCCGGGCGTGCCGGTGACGGTGGCCGACACCGTCGGTGCCGGTGACACCTTCAGCGGCGTGCTGATCGACGCCCTGCTCCAGCTCGGCGTGCACGGTCCGGGTGGCCGTGAGGTGCTGCGCTCGCTGTCCGACCGTGACGTCCTCGGTGCCGTGACGACCGCGGCGATCGGTGCGGCGATCAACGTCTCGCGCCCCGGCGCTGACCCGCCGTCGCGGGCCGAGCTCGCCGCCGCCCTCGGCCTGCCCCCTGCCGGTGGCGAAGCGGGCGAGGAGTGAGCGCAGAGCAGGTCCATGACATCGGCAAGCGCCGGGCCTGGCTGATCTGGTCCGTCTCTCTCGCCGTCTACATCCTGGCGGTCTTCCACCGCAGCTCGCTCGGTGTCGCGGGCATCATCGCCTCCGAGCGCTTCGAGATCAGCGCCACCAGCCTGGCGACCTTCACGGTGCTGCAGCTCGTGGTGTACGCCGGCATGCAGGTGCCGGTCGGCGTCCTGCTCGACCGCTACGGCTCGCGCACCATGCTGCTGTGCGGCCTGGCCCTGATGACGGTCGGCCAGTTCGGCTTCGCCTTCGCCGAGTCGTTCGCGGCTGCCGTCGCCTCGCGCGCGGTGGTCGGCGCGGGCGATGCCATGGTCTTCGTCAGCGTGATCCGGCTCGTCACGGTGTGGTTCCTCGTGCGGCAGGCGCCGATGGTGACCCAGCTGACCGGGCTGTCCGGCCAGCTCGGCGCGATCGCGGCGGCCGGCCCGCTGTCGTACCTCCTCCACGAGCTCGGCTGGACCCGTGCCTTCGCGCTGACCTCCAGTGTCGGCGTGCTCCTCCTCGTCGCGGTCGTCGTCCTCGTCAAGGACTCGCCCTACCGACGCTCCGACGTGGTGGCCATCAAGCTGCGCGCCCTGGCCCAGTCGGTGCGCACGGTCTGGGGCAACCCCGGCACCCGCCTGGGCATGTGGTCCCACTTCAGCTCGCAGTTCTCAGCCACGGTCTTCGCCCTGCTGTGGGGCTACCCGTTCCTGGTCCAGGGGCTCGGCTGGACCGCCAAGGGTGCCGCCACGCTCCTCATGGCGATGACGGCCTGGGCGGTGCTGAGCGGGCTGGTGCTCGCCCGCCTCGTGTCACGGCTTCCCTACTACCGCTCGTGGATCGTCGTCGGCGTCGTCCTCGCGATGGTGGTGCCGTGGACGGCGGTGCTGCTGTGGCCGGGCGCCGCGCCCGACTGGGTGGTGGTCGTGATGGCCTTCGCCACCGCGAGCGGCGGCCCGGCCTCGATGGTCGGGTTCGACCTGGCCCGGTCCTTCACCCCGCCGCACGAGACCGGCCGGGCCAACGGCCTGGTCAACGTCGGTGGCTTCACGGCCTCGCTGCTCACCATGGCCCTGATCGGGATGGTGCTCGACCTGTCCGCCAGCGGTGGCATGGACTCCTACACGCTCGGCGACTTCAAGCTGGCGATGGCCGTGCAGTACCTCTTCTGGGCGGTCGGGGTGATCCAGGTGCTGCGCTACCGGCGCCGCGGCCTCGCCCACCTGGCCCGCCTGCACCCCGGCTCGGTCGAGCAGATGAAGGCCGGCCAGCCCTTCGTCCACCCCGGCATCGGCACCGAGGGCGTCTGACCGGGCTCAGCCGATCTCGCCGTCCCCGTCGGAGTCGAGGTCGCCGGTCGGGTCCTCGGCGGTCGGGTCCTCGAGGAACTCCCCGCCGACCGGGTGGCCCTGCCACGACACCATCTCCCAGCCGGCCTCGAAGTCGCCCTCGAGCACGATGAGGGCGGTGTTGTGCAGGGGAGTCGTGGGCGCGGGCGCGTCCGGGTGCGGCACCATGCGGGTCGAGATCCACGTGCGCAGCGCCGCCCCGTGGCTGACGACGAGTGCCGCCTCGTGGCCGGCGGCGACGATCGAGCGGACCGCGGCGTCGAAGCGCTCGAGGAACTCCTCCCCCGTCTCGCCGCCCGGCATCCGGTGGTCGAGTCGGCCCTCGAGCCACGTCGCCACGCTGCCGATGTAGCCCGCGATCGCGTCGTGGTCGTTGCGCATCTCGAAGTCGCCGGCGTCGATCTCCTGCAGCCCGTCGAGCTGGGTGAGGGGGAGGCCGCGATCCTCCGCAGTGGGGGCGGCGGTCTGGTGCGTACGCACCCGGCTGGAGACGAAGATCGCGTCGAGCGCCTCGTCGGCGAGGGCCTTGCTCGCCGCCACCGCCTGGGCCCGCCCGAGGTCGGTCAGGTCGAGACCGGGGTGGGCGGTGTCGAGCTCGCCGGACACGTTGGCGTGCGTCTGGCCGTGGCGCATGAGCAGGAGTCGCACAGGAGGGACCTCTAGCTGTTGAAGGGGGACTTCTTGGACGAGGCCAGCTCGAAGGCCTCCTCCAGGCTGACGGTCTCCAGCGCCTCGGCGATGTCGGAGCCGACGTGGCTGACCTCCGCGCCGCGCTCGAGGGGGACGAGGGTGTGCACGAGCCGGTCGTCGTAGGTGTGCACCATCGTGAACGCCTGGCCCGCGTCGACGCCGGAGACGAACCGGTCGACCGGCGCGGGGTCGCTGGTGTAGCAGCTGGCCGAGGCCACGGAGACGGGTACGCCGGCGAAGGTGGACCACGTCGACAGGTGCAGGTGGCCGGCCAGGACACCGCGCACGTCGGTGCCGGTGATGACGTCGGCCAGCGACTGCTGGTCGTGCAGCTCGATGAGCTCGGCGGCGCGCAGCATCGGAAGCGGGAGCGGCGGGTGGTGCATCGCGAGCAGGGTGCCGTGCTCGGCCGGGGTGGCGAGCACGTCGGCGAGCCAGGCCAGCTGCTCGGGCTCGAGGACGCCGTGGTGGTAGCCCGGGACGCTGGTGTCGAGGGCGACGATGCGCAGCCCGTCGACCTCGTGGACCCGGTCCTGGAAGCCGGCGTCGTCGGAGTCGAACAGCCCGCGGGCGAACGGCGCCCGCTCGTCGTGGTTGCCCATCGTCCAGACCACGACGGCACCGCGCTCGGCGGCCCACGGCTCGACGATGGAGCGCAGGGTGACGTAGGCGTCGGGCTCGGCCCGGTCGGCGAGGTCGCCGGTGAAGACCAGTGCCTGCGGGACCGGGCGGACGGCGTCGAGGCGGTCGAGCGTGCGCCGGAGGTTGGCGACGTTGTCGATGACGCCGTAGTGCAGGCCACCGCCGCCGATCAGGTGCGGGTCGGAGAGGTGCGCGATCGCGTGCCGCGGGGCGACGTGCTGGCCGAGCTGCTTCACGGCGGACAGCCTAGGACCAGCCTCAGCGGGCGGGGAGGATGCGTCCGGTGACCTCGCCGAGCGTGATCCGGCCGCCGGCGGTGCCGGGCGCGCTGTAGCGCAGGGTCACCTCGTCGCCGTCCTCGAGGAAGGTCCGCTCACGACCCCCGGCGGTGAAGGGCTCCTTGCCGCCCCAGCTCAGCTCCAGCAGCGAGCCGCGCTGGTCGCGACCCGGGCCGGAGACGGTGCCCGACGCCCAGAGGTCGCCGGTGCGCAGGCTGGCGCCGTTGACCGTGGTGTGCGCGAGCATCTGGGCCGGCGACCAGTACATGGCGTCGTACGGCGGGCGCGCGACGACCTCGCCGTCGAGCACCACCTCGATCTCGATGTCGAGGCCGGCCGGGCCGTCGACGCGCAGGTAGTCGAGGACCTCCGGGTCGTGCTGACCCGGCAGCTCGGTCCAGGCGGCGTCGAGGGCCGCCAGCGGGGTGACCCACGCGCTGATCGAGGTCGCGAAGGACTTGCCGAGGAACGGGCCGAGCGGGACGTACTCCCAGGCCTGGATGTCGCGCGCCGACCAGTCGTTGAGTCCCACGACGCCGAAGGTGTGGCGGGCGAAGTCGGCCGTGGCGACCCGGTCGCCCATCGCCGAGGGGACGCCCACGACGAAGCCGAGCTCGGCCTCGATGTCGAGGCGCTGGGAGGGCCCGTAGGTCGGTCGGTCCTCCGTCGGCGCCTTGCGCTGGCCGCACGGTCGCACCACGTCGGTCCCCGAGACGACGACCGTGCCCGAGCGGCCGTGGTAGCCGACGGGGAGGTACTTCCAGTTCGGCAGCAGCGGCTCGGCGTCGGGGCGGAACATCCGGCCGATGTTCGAGGCGTGGTGCTCGGAGGCGTAGAAGTCGACGTAGTCGCCCACCGTGAACGGCATCAGCATCCGCACCGAGTCGACCGGCGACAGCGCGGGCTCGACGAGGTCGCGCTCGGTCTCGTCGGTGAGCAGCCCGGTGACCCACGCCCGGGTGGAGTCCCAGACCGCTGGCCCGGCGGCCATGAACGGGTTGAGCGTGGGCTGGTCGAAGAGCGCGTGCGTGTCGACCATGTCGGCCGCGGCCACGATGCTCAGGTCGAGCGCCTGGTCGCCGATGCGGACCGCCACGCGCGGGTGCTCACCGGAGCGCGCGAAGACGCCGTAGGGGAGGTGGTCGATGTCGAAGCCGGAGCCGGCGGCTCCCTCGACCCAGGTCTGCGCGGTCATGTCTTCTCCAGCGTGTCGGGGGACAGGAGTCCGAGGGCGATCAGGTCGTCGAGGGGCTCGGTGACCGAGCACGACCCGAACGAGGTGAACCAGCGACGGGCCGACGACAGGTCGGTCGCGGCGAGGGCCGCGCCGTCGCGCTGCTCCAGGGCGTCGGCCGCGTCGGCCACCGTGCCGCCGTCCCAGAGGGCCCGGGTGGCGGCCATGACGTTGAGGAAGCCGTGCGAGCCGCCGCCCTCCGGGTCGTGGCGCACCGCGCGGTGCAGCCCGGCGGTGGCCTTGAAGCGGGTCTCCCGGTCGAGGGCCGCGTCGATCCAGGCGGCGACGGTGCGGGAGTCGGGGACCAGGTCGTGGTCGACGTTGCCGAGGCGGAGCTTGAGCCGGTGCCCGCAGGCGGCGACCTCGTCGGCCGCCGCGAGCCACGACGCGGTGGCCGGGCCGGGGATCTCGACGAAGACCGGCACGTCGAGCTCGGCGGCGCGGGCGGCGGCGTCGATGCGGCGCACGTTGCCGACCGGGTCGTCGGCGTCACGGACCGCGACCTCCAGCCCGGCGAGGCGGAGGTCCTTGCGCGCCGCCAGCGAGGCGACTCCCTCGACGGCGCCGGCCCCGCTGGTCAGCACGACCGAGACGGGGACGTCGGCGGGGACCGATCCGAGGCGGGTGTCGGTGACGACGAAGGAGCCGACCAGGTCGGCCCACCACTCGCCCGCGCGGTCGGCGTACGCCGTCAACGCATCGGCGAGGTCGGCGTTGCCCGGCGGGAAGACCGCCGCGTCGTCGACCAGGCGACTCCACGCGACGGGTACACGATCATCATCCACGGGGCTACTCTAGCCACCAGATAGCGGACACTCATGTCCGATAATCGGATGATTGGAGCGGGCGGATGGCCCACTACCGAGCCTTGGGCCGACTGCCCCGCCAGCGCCACACGCAGCTGCGCGACGAGGACGGCCAGCTGTTCCGCGAGGAGCTGATGGGGGAGGAGGGCTTCTCGTCCGACTCGTCCCTGCTCTACCACCGCGGGGTGCCCAGCGCGATCACGAGCAGCGAGGTCTGGGAGCTGCCCGACCAGACGCGGACGCCCAACCACCCGCTCAAGCCGCGCCACCTCAAGCTGCACGACCTGTTCCCCTCGGGCGTGGCCGGCGCGTGCCCGGTCGAGGGGCGCAGGATGGTCCTCGGCAACAACGACGTCCGGATCGGCTACGTGCTGACCGGCACCGACCCCTCCCCGCTCTACCACAACGCCATCGGCGACGAGTGCGTCTACGTCGAGTCCGGCACCGGCACCGTCGAGACGGTGTTCGGCGTCGTGCCCTACCGGTCCGGCGACTACGTCCTCATCCCTCGCGCGACCGACCACCGCTGGGTCCCCGCTGAGCCGTCGCGGCTCTACGCGATCGAGGCCAACAGCCACATCCACCCGCCCAAGCGCTACCTCTCGCGCTTCGGACAGTTCCTCGAGCTCGCGCCCTTCTGCGAGCGCGACCTGCACGGTCCGTCGGAGACCTTCCAGGCCGAGGGCACCGACGTCGAGGTCCTCGTCAAGCACCGTACGAGCGCCGGCATCGTCGGCACCCGCCTGACCTACGCCACCCACCCGTTCGACGTCGTCGGCTGGGACGGCTGCCTCTACCCCTACACGTTCAACATCGAGGACTACATGCCGATCACCGGCAAGGTCCACCAGCCGCCGCCGGTGCACCAGGTCTTCGAGGGGTGGAACTTCGTGGTCTGCAACTTCCTGCCCCGCAAGGTCGACTACCACGACCTCGCCATCCCCGTGCCCTACTACCACTCCAACGTCGACTCCGACGAGGTGATGTTCTACGTCGGGGGCGACTACGAGGCGCGCAAGGGCTCGGGCATCAACGTCGGATCGATCAGCCTGCACCCCGGCGGCCACGCGCACGGCCCCCAGCCGAGCGCGATCGAGGCGTCCCTCGGCGCGGAGTTCTTCGACGAGTCCGCCGTCATGGTCGACACGTTCGCGCCCCTCGAGCTCGGCGAGGGAGGGCTGGCGGTCGAGGACCCGGCCTACGCCTGGACCTGGGCCGGTCGCGGACCCGACACCGGCAACGGCGACGGCGGACCCGCGGTCTTCAGCAACAGCTGACCCAGGCCGCGCCGGCCGCCCGCTGGGTGGCGGCATACGACATCCACCGCCCGCTGGGTGGCGGCATACGACGTCCGCCGCCCGCTGGGTGGCGGCATACGACAGCGCTTGAACCGATTCGTGTGTCGGATGCCGCCAGGGTGGCGCGGGCCCCTGTTGGATGCCGCCAGGGTCACGTGGACCGACATCGGATGGCGGCATACGACGTCCGCTGCCCGCTGGGTGGCGGCATACGACGTCGACTCAGCCGTGAGACGTGTCGGATGCCGCCAGGGTCGCGCGAACCGATGTCGGATGCCGCCACTGTCGGGCGGGCGGCGGGCGGCGGGCGGCGGCTGCGGGCTCAGGCTGCGCCGTACGCCGGGTAGTCGGTGTAGCCCGCGGAGTCACCGCCGTAGAACGTCTCCGGCTGGGGCGGGTTGAGGGGCAGCCCCTCGGCCAGGCGGCGCGGCAGGTCGGGGTTGGCGATGTACGCGCGACCGAAGGCGGCCGCGTCGATGAGGCCGGCGTCGAGCAGGCGCTCGGCCTTGGCCAGGTCGTAGCTCCCGGCGCCGACGATGGGACCGGGGTGCGCCTCGCGCAGGGCGCGCCGGTAGTCGTCGTCCAGCGCCGGACCGCCGGCCCAGTCGGGCTCGGAGAGGTGCAGGAAGGCCAGGTCGCGGCGGCCGAGCTCGCGGGCGACGTAGAGCCCGGCCTCGGCGCCCTCGGGGTCCTCGGTGCCGTTGAACGAGCCGATGGGGGAAACCCGGACGGCGACGCGGTCCGCGGACCAGGCGCCGATGACGGCGTCCGTCACCTCGAGCATCAGCCGGGCCCGGTTCTCCAGCGCGCCGCCGTACTCGTCGGTGCGCAGGTTGCTGTCGGCGGCGAGGAACTGGTGCAGCAGGTAGCCGTGGGCACCGTGGATCTCGACCAGGTCGAAGCCGGCCTCGCGGGCGTTGAGCGTGGCTCGTCGGTAGTCCTCGACGACCCGGGGGATCTCGTCGAGGCCGAGCGCGCGCGGCACGGGGCAGGCGACCCGCGTCGGCCGGCCGTCCTCCCCGCGCACGGTGGTGCGGTTGCGGTAGGGCCCGGCACTGGCCGAGACCGGGAGCTCACCGCCGTGGAAGGACTCGTGCGAGACCCGGCCGACGTGCCACAGCTGGGCCGCGATCAGGCCGCCCGCCTCGTGCACGGCGTCGGTCACCCGGCGCCAGCCGGCGACCTGCTCGTCGCTGTGGATGCCCGGCGTGTCCATGTAGCCCTTGCCCTCGGGGCTGATCTGGGTGCCCTCCGAGATGAGCAGCCCGGCGCTCGCCCGCTGCACGTAGTACTCGGCCATGAGGTCGTTGGGCACGTCGCCGGGGGCCGTGGCGCGCATCCGGGTGAGCGGCGCCATGAGCACGCGGTTGTCGGTGCGGACGGCGCCGAGGGACAGGGGGTCGAAGAGGGAGGACATGACAGGCCCCAACGGGAGGCCCGCGACCCCTATTCCGGGACCAGGGCGCGACGCCGCCGGCCTCCCCACGGATTGAGCCGTGCGGGTACGGTGACCAGCGATGACCACGCACATCGACGTGCTCCCTCCTCGCGAGGTCCCGTTGGGCGGTCCCCGGGCCATGCGCGTACGACGCACGCTCCCGCAGCGGCACCGTTCCCTGATCGGCGCCTGGTGCTTCGTCGACCACTACGGTCCCGACGACGTCGACGCGTCCGGGGGCATGGTGCTGCCGGCTCACCCGCACACCGGGCTGCAGACCGCGAGCTGGCTCTTCGACGGCGCGCTCGAGCACCGCGACTCCGTCGGCAGCCTCGCCACCGTGCGGCCCGGCGAGCTCAACCTGATGACCGCAGGGCGCGGCATCAGCCACAGCGAGGTCTCCACCCCCGACACCACGGTCCTGCACGGGGCCCAGCTCTGGATCGCGCTCCCCGACGACAGCCGCCACGTCGACCCCGGCTTCGAGCACTTCGCGCCCGACCCCGTCCGCGGCCCCGGGTGGGAGGCCCGCGTCTTCATCGGCTCGCTGCTCGGTGCCAGCTCGCCGGTCACCGTCCACACGCCGCTCCTCGGCGCGGAGCTCATGCTCGCCACCGGCAAGAGCCTCGAGATCGAGGTCGACGAGTCCTTCGAGCACGGCGTCCTGCTCGACGTCGGCACCGTCGACGTCGACGGCCACGACCTGAAGCCGAGCGAGCTCGCGCACGTCCGGGCCGGCCGCACGACGCTCACGATCACCGCCCACGACGAGGCCCGGCTGCTGCTGCTCGGTGGGCCGCCGTTCGGCGAGGCGATCGTGATGTGGTGGAACTTCATCGGCCGCAGCCACGAGGAGATCGAGGCCTACCGCCGGGAGTGGCAGGAGCAGATCACCGCCGACGGGTCCGTGGTGGACTCGGGGAGGGCGGTGTCCGACGGCCGGTTCGGCGTGGTCGACCTCGACCTCGCGCCCATCCCGGCGCCGATCCTGCCCCACGTGAGGCTCAAGGAACGCCGCTGAGCTCCACCCGCGACAATGTGCGTCATGAGCGCAGCAGTCGTGGGGCCCGACGGCCTCGGCCGGTGCCCCTGGGGCGCGGGCGACCCGGTCAACCTCGCCTACCACGACACCGAGTGGGGGATGCGGGTCGCAGGGGAGGCCGCCCACCTGGAGCGGCTCACCCTCGAGGCGTTCCAGTCGGGTCTCTCGTGGCTGACGATCCTCAACAAGCGCGAGAGCTTCCGCGCCGCCTTCGCCGGCTTCGACGCCGACACGGTGGCGGCGTACGACGCCGCTGACGTGGAGCGGTTGATGGCCGACGCCGGGATCGTGCGCAACCGCCGCAAGGTCGACGCCGCCATCGCGAACGCCAGGGCCACCGTCGCGCTGCGCGAGCACGGCGGGCTGGAGGACTTCATCTGGTCGTTCCGGCCCGACCCCGCTCCGGCGCCCCGCACGAGCGCCGACGTGCCCACCACCTCGCCCGAGTCGGTCGCCCTGTCCAAGGCGCTCAAGAAGGCCGGCTTCGCCCACGTCGGCCCGACCACGATGTACGCCCTGATGGAGGCGATCGGCCTCGTCGACGACCACCTCGAGGGCTGTCACCGGCGCGGTGTCGCCACTACCCTCGCGCCATGACGCGTGTGCACGCCTTCTCCGCCGACGACGCCCTGACCGACCTCGACGCCACCGGACTGGTGGAGGCGCTGCGGGCGGGAGCGGTGTCCGTGCCCGAGGTCGTGGAGGCCGCGATCGCCCGCACCGAGCAGGTCGACGCCGCGCTGGGCGCCGTGGCGCACGTCGCCTACGACCGAGCGCGCGACGAGGCCCGCAGCCCGCGCGGCGGGTGGTTCGCCGGCGTGCCGACCTTCGTCAAGGACAACGTCGACGTGGCGGGCATGCCCACGCAGCACGGGGCCGACGCCTTCACGGCCGCGCCGGCGAAGGAGGACGGCGACTTCGCCCGGATGTACCTCGCGACCGGGCTGATCCCGCTCGGCAAGACCCAGCTCTCCGAGTTCGGCTTCTCCGGGGCGGCGGACCACGTACGCCTCGGGCCGGTGCGCTCGCCGTGGAGCACCGAGCACTACGCCGGCGCCTCGTCGGCCGGGTCCGCGGCCCTGGTCGCCGCGGGCGCCGTGCCCATCGCCCACGCCAACGACGGCGGCGGGTCGATCCGGATCCCGGCCGCGGTCAACGGGCTGGTCGGCCTCAAGCCCACCCGCGGTCGGCTGGCGCAGGACCGGATGATGCGCGAGATGCCGGTGCGGATCGTGTCCGACGGGGTGCTGACCCGCAGCGTCCGGGACACCGCGGCGTTCTACCGCGAGGCGGAGAAGGTCTGGCGCAACCCGCTGCTCGCGCCCGTCGGCGACATCACCCGACCTGGCCGGGCGCGGCTGCGGATCGCGGTCGTCACCCAGGGCATCGGGCGCGCGTGCAGCCCCGAGGTGCGCGAGCTGACCCTCAGGACGGCGGCGCTCCTCGAGCGGATGGGCCACCGGGTGGAGGAGATCGACAACCCGGTCCCCGAGAGCTTCCCCGAGCACTTCGTGCGCTTCTGGTCCATGCTCGCGCTCGTCATCTCCCGGCGGGGACGCAAGGACTTCGGCGCGAGCTGGGACCCGACCAAGCTCGACAACCTCACCCTCGGGCTCGCGAAGCACGCTGCGCGCAACCTGCACAAGCAGCCGCTCTCGATCGCCGTCCTGCGCCGCTCCCAGCGGCTCGCGGCGCGCCACCGGGCGTCGTACGACGTCACGCTGACACCGACGCTGGCGACCGAGACCCCGCGCGTCGGGCACCTGCGTCCCGACCAGGACTACGACGAGATCATGGCCCGACTGATGGACTGGGTGGCCTTCACCCCGCTCCAGAACGCCACCGGCGAGCCGGCCATCTCGCTGCCCCTGGCGACCACCGCCGGCGGGCTCCCCCAGGGCATGATGCTGGGCGCCGGAGCGGGTCGCGAGGCCCGTCTCCTGGGCCTCGCCTACGAGCTGGAGGAGGCGGTCGGCTGGCCCCGGATCCACGCTGGATGACGGTCCGCCAGAGCCGATTTCTCATCGTGGCGGGGCGTGTGTATCGTTCTCCGTCGTTGCCCCTTTAGCTCAGTCGGCAGAGCGTCTCCATGGTAAGGAGAAGGTCTACGGTTCGATTCCGTAAAGGGGCTCTGGGTCGGACCTCCCTCCGGGGTCGTCCTTCCTCCGCGGCGGGGTAGCTCAGGTGGTTAGAGCACACGGCTCATAATCGTGGTGTCGCGGGTTCGAGTCCCGCCCCCGCTACCACCAAGTCTCCGCCTCACCCGCAAACGCAAGGATTGCCCCATGGCCAGCAAGAGCTCTGACGTTCGCCCCAAGATCACGCTCGCGTGCACGGAGTGCAAGGAGCGCAACTACATCACCAAGAAGAACCGTCGCAACGATCCCGACCGGATCGAGCTGAAGAAGTTCTGCCCGCGCTGCCGCACGCACACCGCGCACCGCGAGACCCGCTGACGCGTTCTTCCGTCGCACCCGACCCGTCCGAGTCCTCGGACGGGTCGTCGTGTTTGTAGGCTCTGGGTCATGCCCGTCGACCCCTCCCTGGTGGGGCGCGAGTTCCCCGCGCCGGCACCCCTGACCGTCACCGCCGAGCGGGTGAGCGCCTTCGCCGCCGCCGTCGGCCACCCCGGGGAGGGCGTCCCGCCGACCTTCCCGATCGTGCTGGCCTTCGACGCCATGCAGGCCTTCCTCGACGCCGAGCAGATCGACCTGCACCGGATCGTGCACGGCGAGCAGCGCTTCGCCTACGTCCGCCCGCTCGTGGCCGGCGACGAGCTCAGCGCCACGCTCACCGTCACCGGGCTGCGCCAGATCGGCCCGGCCGACATCATCGCCACCAGCAGCGAGATCACCGACGCGACCGGAGCCGTGGTCTGCACCGGCAAGGCCACCCTCGTCCACTCGTCCGGATCGGAGGCTCCGCAGTGACCACGCCGATGAGCGCCGGGGACGCCCTCGAGCCGAAGACCTTCACCGTCACCCGCGCGGACCTCGTGGCGTACGCCGAGGCGAGCGGCGACCACAACCCGATCCACCAGGACGAGGAGGTCGCCCGCAGCGTCGGCCTGCCCGGTGTGATCGCCCACGGCATGTACACCCTCGCCCTGGTGGGGCGCGCCGTCGCCGAGTGGACCGGCGGCGCCGAGGTCGTCGACCTGGGCGCGAAGTTCACCAGCCCCGTCGTCGTACCTGCCGAGGGCGGTGCGGACGTCGTGGTGCGCGGCACCGTCAAGTCCGTCGCCGACGGCCTGGTCACGCTCGCCCTCGAGGTCACCTGCGGCGACCAGAAGGTCCTCGGCATGCCCAAGGCCGTGGTGCGCGAGGCCACCGTCCGTGCCTGACCCGGTGCCTGTTCTCCGGGACCACACCACCCTGCGCCTGGGTGGCCCCGGCCGCGAGTGGGTGCGCGCCACCACCGAGGCCGACCTGGTGGCGGCGGTCGCCGACGCCGACGCAGCGGGTACGCCCGTGCTGCTGCTCGCCGGCGGCTCCAACCTGGTCGTCGCCGACGCCGGCTTCGACGGTCGGGTCGTGCAGGTCGCGACCACGGGCGTGGACGCCGACACCGACACCTGCGACGTCGACGCCCTCGCGCAGTGCGGCGGGGTCGTGCTGAGGGTCGCGGCCGGTGAGGACTGGGACACGCTGGTCGCGCACGCGGTGACTCAGGGCTGGGCGGGGATCGAGGCGCTGTCCGGCATCCCCGGCGCCGTCGGCTCCACCCCGATCCAGAACGTCGGCGCCTACGGGCAGGACGTCTCGCAGACCATCTCCCGTGTCCGCACCTGGGACCGTGTCGACCGCACGCAGCGCACCTTCGCCGCCGCCGACTGCGGCTTCGGCTACCGGCACAGCCGGTTCAAGGCCGAGCCCGGGCGCTACGTGGTGCTCGAGGTGACCTTCCAGCTGCGCCAGGGCGACCAGTCCGAGCCCGTGGCGTACGCCGAGCTGGCCCGCCGCCTCGGGGTGGAGGCCGGTCAGCGGGCCCCGCTGGGCGCGGTCCGCGACGCCGTGCTGGCCCTGCGGGCGGGCAAGGGCATGGTGCTCGACGCGGCCGACCACGACACCTGGAGCGCGGGCTCGTTCTTCACCAACCCGTTCGTGACACCCGAGCAGGCGGCCGAGCTGCCCGCGGACGCGCCGCGGTGGGAGCAGCCCGACGGCACCGTGAAGTCGAGCGCCGCCTGGCTGATCGAGCACGCCGGCTTCCACAAGGGCTTCACCAGCCCGGCGGCGGGGGAGCGGGTCGCGCTGTCGACCAAGCACACGCTCGCGCTGACCAACCGCGGCGGCGCGACCACCGAGGAGCTGCTCACCCTCGCCCGCGAGGTGCGCGACGGCGTCCGGGAGCGGTTCGGGGTCACCCTCGTCAACGAGCCCGTGACCGTCGGCTGCGCCCTCTGAGCGATACCTGAGGACGTGGTGGACGGATTCTCGTCCGATCCACGACCACAGCGTCCTCAGGTATCGAGCCAGGCGGCGATGTCGCGCCGGGCCGCCTCGACCACGTCGCTCGGCGCCCGGGACGCCTTGAACGACATCTCCGCCAACCGGGCCAGGGTCGCGTCGTCGAGCTCGTGGGCGGCGCGCATGGTGGCGTACTGCCCGGCCAGGCGCGACCCGAACAGCAACGGGTCGTCGGCGCCCAGCGCCACCGTCGCACCGGCGGCGAGGAGCTGCGGCAGCGGCACGGAGGTGAGGTCGGAGTAGACGCCGAGCGAGACGTTGGAGACCGGGCACACCTCGAGCGCGATGCCCGCGGACACGATGCGGTCGAGCACCGCTGGGTCCTCGACGCTGCGTACGCCGTGCCCGAGCCGCTGGGCCCCGAGATGGTCGAGGCAGGCGGTGACGTGGTCGGCGCCGCGGAGCTCGCCCCCGTGCGGGACCAGGAGCAGGCCGGCGCGCTCCGCGATCCGGAACGCGCCCGCGAAGTCCTCGGTGCGGCCGCGCCGCTCGTCGTTGGACAGCCCGAAGCCGACCACCCCGCGGCCGGCGTACTGCGCCGCGAGCCGGGCCAGCGTGCGGGCGTCGAGCGGGTGGCGGGTGCGGTTGGCCGCGATCACCACGGCCATGCCCAGCCCGGTGCGCTCGGACGCGTCGCGGACGCAGTCGAGGACCAGGTCGGTGAACTCGGTGATCCCGCCGAACCGGGCCGCGTAGCCGCTGGGGTCGACCTGGATCTCCAGCCAGCGTCCGCCGTCGCGCACGTCGTCCTCGGCCGCCTCCAGCACCAGGCGGCGTACGTCGTCGGCCGTGCGCAGCACCGAGCGCGCCACGTCGTAGAGGCGCTGGAAGCGGAACCAGCCCTTCTCGTCGGCCGCGCTGAGCTGCGGGGGCCAGTCCTCGACCAAGGAGTCGGGGAGCACGACCTGGTCACGCTCGGCGAGCTCGAGCAGCGTCTCGTGCCGCATCGATCCGGTGAAGTGGAGGTGGAGGTGGGCCTTGGGCAGTGCGGACACGTCGCGACGCCGTTCCCGAGCACCCACCATGTCCGGCATCGTAGGGGGGCGGCGAGCGCTCCCCGGCCCCGGTGCGGCGCCTCGGTTCGACTGGGGTGGTCGCGCCCCGTATGCTTCCCGATTGGTGGTTTCGCCAGATGCTTCGGCATGCCCCCAGTGATGGGGACAGGGACCACCGGAGGGCACTAGCTCAACTGGCAGAGCATCGGTCTCCAAAACCGAAGGTTGGGGGTTCAAGTCCCTCGTGCCCTGCAAGGAAACACTGCACACAGCATCAACGAGAAGGTGGAGAACGTGGCTGACGGCAACGCGGTTCAGGACCGGCGCGACTCGCGCGGCGACGACCGTGGGCGCACCAGCCCGGCCACGTTCCTGCGTCAGGTGGTCGCCGAGCTCCGCAAGGTGGTGTGGCCCACCCAGCAGCAGCTGGTCACCTACTTCTTCGTGGTGCTCGTCTTCGTGGTCGTCGTGATGCTGCTGGTCTCGGTGCTCGACCTGGCTTTCGGCAAGCTGGTCTTCGAGATCTTCACCGGCAGCAGCACGCAGTGACGACGACGGGGCAGTGAATCCACCGCTCTGATCCCCGCCGGGTGAGCGAGCCCGGCCCCGGTCCCGGTGACCGGACCCCAGCAACGACGTACGGAGTGAGACGTGTCTGACAGCAATGACGTGGACCAGGTCGAGGACCAGGTCGAGTCGAACGACGAGGCGACCCCGGAGGACGCCGACGTGGACTCCGTCGAGGACACCACCGAGGACGTCTCCGAGACCCCTGACGCGGATGCCGCCGAGGACGCCCCCGAGGTCGCCGAGGACGAGGCCGGTTCCGACGAGTCCGGCTCCGACGAGGCCGCCGCGGAGGAGAACGACCCGCTCGAGGCCTTCCGCCGCGAGCTGTGGGCCAAGCCGGGCGACTGGTTCGTCGTGCACACCTACTCCGGCATGGAGAAGCGGGTCAAGCACAACCTCGAGAACCGCATCATCTCGCTCAACATGGAGGACTACATCCACGAGATCGTGGTCCCCACCGAGGAGGTCGCGGAGATCAAGAACGGCCAGCGCAAGATGGTCACGCGCACCGTCCTCCCCGGCTACGTCCTGGTTCGCATGGACCTCACCGACGAGTCGTGGTCGGCCGTGCGCCACACGCCGTCGGTCACCGGCTTCGTGGGCCACAGCCACCAGCCCGTCCCGCTCAGCATGAGCGAGGTCGAGGACATGCTCGCCCCGGCCGTCGTGGCCGTGGCCGAGGCCGAGGCCGCCGCTTCTGGCGAGAAGGGCTCCTCGACCACCCCGCGCAAGCCCGTCGAGGTCGCCGACTTCGCCGTGTCCGACTCGGTCATGGTCGTCGACGGTCCGTTCGCCACGCTCCACGCGACGATCACCGAGATCAACGCCGAGTCCCAGCGCGTCAAGGCCCTCGTCGAGATCTTCGGCCGCGAGACCCCGGTCGAGCTGTCGTTCAGCCAGATCCAGAAGGTCTGACGATTTCGTCGGGCGGCGACCCGGCGGCGACAATGAAGTAGCAACAACCCGTGGCAGAGGGCGACCGCCCTCGTCGTGACCACAAGAGAGAAAGAGAAGGCAATGCCTCCCAAGAAGAAGATCGCCGCACTGGTCAAGGTGCAGCTGCAGGCAGGTTCGGCCACCCCGGCTCCGCCGGTCGGTACGGCGCTCGGCCCGCACGGCGTCAACATCATGGACTTCTGCAAGGCCTACAACGCCCAGACCGAGTCCATGCGCGGCAACGTGATCCCCGTCGAGATCACCATCTACGAGGACCGCTCGTTCGACTTCATCACCAAGACCCCGCCGGCCGCCGAGCTGATCAAGAAGGCCGCCGGCCTCTCCAAGGGCTCCGGCGTCCCGCACAAGGACAAGGTCGGCAAGCTGACCAAGGACCAGGTCCGCGAGATCGCGACCACCAAGCTGCCCGACCTCAACGCCAACGACATCGATGCGGCCATGAAGATCGTCGAGGGCACTGCGCGCTCGATGGGCGTCACGACCGACAGCTGAGCGAGCTTGTGAGCTCAGCAATCCAGTTCTGACTGTGGGAGAGCCGCGCTGGCTCGACTAGACCACATCCTTCGCACCAGAGAAACGAGAAGACCATGCAGCGCAGCAAGACCTACCGCGCGGCGGCAGAGGCGTTCGACAAGGACGAGCTCTACGCCCCGCTGGCCGCCATCAAGATCGCCAAGGGTGGCTCCAAGAAGAAGTTCGACGAGACCGTCGACGTCGTCATGCGCCTGGGTGTCGACCCGCGCAAGGCCGACCAGATGGTCCGCGGCACCGTCAACCTCCCGCACGGCACGGGCAAGACCGCCCGCGTCCTCGTGTTCGCCAACGCCGAGAAGGCCGAGGCTGCCCGTGAGGCCGGCGCCGAGTTCGTCGGTGGCGACGAGCTGATCGAGAAGGTCGCCGGCGGCTGGCTCGACTTCGACGCCGTCGTCGCCACGCCCGACATGATGGGCAAGGTCGGCCGCCTGGGCCGCGTGCTCGGCCCGCGTTCGCTCATGCCGAACCCGAAGACCGGCACGGTGACCCCCGACGTGGCCAAGGCCGTGACGGACATCAAGGGTGGCAAGATCGAGTTCCGCGTCGACCGCCACGCCAACCTGCACTTCATCATCGGCAAGGCGTCCTTCGACGAGGTCCAGCTCGCGGAGAACTACGCCGCCGCCCTCGACGAGGTGCTGCGTCTCAAGCCGGCCAGCTCCAAGGGCCGCTACATCAAGAAGATCACCGTCTCGACGACGATGGGCCCCGGCATCCAGGTCGACCCCAACCGCGTCAAGAACGTCGCCGCGGAGGACGAGGCCGTCCAGGCCTGACCCACCGCTGCCGCTCCGGCCCGGTCGCCCTCATGGGCGGCCGGGCCGTGCTGCGTCCCGAGGCCGTTCGTCTCGCTGTGGAAGCATCGGGCAGGAGGGCTGCCGAGCACGACGCCGTCCCGCCACTGTCCCGCCCGTCCAGGAGACCCACATGCGCGTCACGTCCCTCGCCCGTCGCCTCGGCACCGCCGCCTTCGTGCTGACCCTCGGCACGGGACTGGCCTCCTGCAGCGACGGCTCGGGGTCCTCCGACTCCTCCGCGGCCGACGAGAGCACCGGCTCGACGAGCGAGGCGCCCGCCGACGACGCGAGCGAGGAGACGGGCGGGACCGAGGACGACACCGACGCCGCCACGCCGGCCGAGCTGTCGGCCGACGACTTCTACCCGTCCGTGATGGCCGCGATGCGCGAGGCGGAGACCTTCACCTTCACCACCACCTCCGGCTCCGCCGGCCAGTCCCAGGAGATGAGCGGCCAGGCCAGGTTCGGCGACGACGGCATGGAGATGAAGGCGATCAGCACAGGTCCCCAGCCGATGGAGCTGATCCTGCTCGACGAGGCGATGTACATGAAGTCGGCCGAGCTCGGCACGGGCGACAAGTGGCTCAAGATCGACCTCAGCGACCCGAGCTCGTTGTTCGGGATGATCGGCAAGGCGACCGACCCCGAGGTCATGTTCAAGGCGATGGAGTCGCCCGAGAAGCTCGAGCTGGTCGGCAGCGAGGAGGTCGACGGCATCCCGACGAACCACTACCGCATCACGATGGACCCGAGCCGCTACCTCGAGGCGATGGACTTCCCTGCGGCGATGGCGGACATGATGCCCGAGGAGCTCGTGACCGAGATGTGGGTGGACGGAGACAGCCTGCCGCGCAAGTTCGTGCAGACCATCGACGTGCCCGGGGGCGGCGGTGGGGCGGCCGCCTCGTCGACGACCGAGGGCACCTACGCGGACTTCGGCACCGACGTCGAGATCGAGGCCCCGCCGGCGGCCGAGGTCACCGAGGACTTCCCCGGCGCAGCCTGATCACTCGCGGAAGACCCGCTCGTCGATCAGCTGCTCCTTGACCTCGGTGCCGTCGGCATCGAAGCGGCCCTGGTCGAAGCGTGCCTGGAACTGCAGCACCACACCGTCGCGACCGAAGCGGTTCTTCTCCACCGTGACGACGGCGAAGTCGCGGAAGCGCTCGGCGTTGCTGAGGTCGTAGGTGAGGTGGTGGCGCGCCACGATGTCGAACTTGTTGTGGAGGACCAGGACCACGTCGGCCTCGTAGGCGAGGGCGCTGGACCCGCGGAGGTCGTTGGCGCGCATCCGCCGTCCGGAGCGCAGTGCCTCCTTCTCGGCGGCGGCGATCGCCAGCACCGGAGCGTTGATGTCGATGGCGATGTCCTTCAGGCCCTCGACGATCTCCGTCGACTTGTCGTCGTCGTCGGAGTAGGTGGACTTCACCTTCTGCAGGTAGTCCACGACGACCAGCGGAGTGGTCCCGGCGAGCTCCCGGACCGCCTCGATGGCGGCCTGGATCGCGGCGAGGTCGGTGCGGGTGCCGGTCGAGCGGTGCAGGAAGAGCATCTCGGAGTAGCGCGCCACCTTCGACAGCGCCTCGACGCCGGCGGGCACGGACTCGAGCCGGTGCTCGAGGGAGCTCACCCAGAGGTCGTCGAAGATCGACCGGATGCTGTTGAGGCGCACCTGGTTGGAGTCGTCGAGCTCGCCGGCCTCCATGGCGATGAGCTTCTGCGTGAGGTCCTCGGCGTCGTGCTCGTAGGAGAAGTAGAGGACCGGGCGCCCGGTGGCCGCGTTGTTGCGGGCCACCTGCAGCGCGAACGTCGACTTGCCCAGGCCCTGCGGGCCCGCGAGCAGGATCAGCGATCCTGCGCGCATGCCGCCGCCGATGAGCGGGTCGAGACCGCCGAAGCCTGTCTTCCAGACACGTCCGGCCGCGTTGCGTCCGGTGAGCATGCGTTCGTCGCTGCGGGCCAGTGAGGCCCCGACGGTCGTGAGCTGTTGATCCACGCCCCACATGGAACCAGTGTTGGGGGGTCCGCGTGGGCCGAATGGCACGTTTGCCCCGGGCTCCGCCGATTTGTCTGGGCCGGTCCCGCCACGTACTGTTCCATCTCGAAACCAGAGACCGCAGGTTGTCACGAGCTCCCCGCCCGTGACCGAAGGTTCGCAGCAGCGGACGGCCGGCGCAGGTGACAGAGCAGCGGCACTCGCCGCACCAACGCCCTGAGCCTGTGCTCAGGGCGTTCGTCGTCTGTGGGCCGGACGCCGGTGGTCAACCCCGGAAGGAGACCCATGGCGCGGCCAGAAAAGACTGCCGCCGTTGCGGAGATCGTTGAGTCCTTCAACGGTGCCGCCGGCGCTGTGCTGACCGAGTACCGCGGGCTCACCGTGAAGCAGCTGCAGGACCTGCGGCGCTCCCTCGGCGAGAACGCCAACTACGCCGTGGTCAAGAACACGCTCGCCAAGATTGCCGCCACCGAGGTGGGAATCGAAGGCTTCGACGACCTGCTGACCGGCCCCACCGCCATCGCCTTCATCAATGGAGACGTGGTCGAGGCCGCCAAGGGTCTGCGTGACTTTGCCAAGGCAAACCCCGCTCTTGTCATCAAGGGCGGTGTCCTGGACGGCAAGTCCCTCGACGCTGCCGAGGTCGCCAAGCTGGCTGACCTCGAGTCGCGTGAGGTGCTGCTGGGCAAGCTCGCGGGCGGCATGCTCGCCTCGCTGTCCCAGGCCGTCTACCTGCTCAACGCGCCGATCGCCCAGGCCGCCCGTCTCGCGGGTGCGCTGCAGGCCAAGGCCGAGCAGGACCCCACGATCCTCGCAGGTGGTGCCGGTACGCCGGCTGCTCCGGCTGCCGAGGACGCCCCCGTCGACGAGGCCCCCGCGGCCGAGGAGACCGAGGCGACCGACGAGGCAGCCGAGCCGGCCGCCGAGTCCACCGACGCCTGACACCAGGCCGACGTACACCACCTGAAACCCCGGCGCAGTCGCACCACGCGACCGTGCCACAGACGAAAGGTTTGCCATCATGGCGAAGCTCAGCACCGACGAGCTCCTTGACGCCTTCAAGGAGATGACCCTGATCGAGCTCTCTGAGTTCGTGAAGCAGTTCGAGGACACCTTCGGCGTGACCGCCGCTGCCCCCGTTGCCGTGGCCGCCGCCCCGACCGCCGGTGGCGCTGCCGGTGGCGACGCCGCCGCCGAGGAGAAGGACGAGTTCGAGGTCGTCCTCGAGGCCGCCGGCGACAAGAAGATCAACGTCATCAAGGAGGTGCGCGCCCTGACCTCCCTCGGTCTGAAGGAGGCCAAGGACCTCGTCGAGGCCGCCCCCAAGACGATCCTCGAGAACGCCACCAAGGACGCCGCTGACAAGGCGAAGGAGGCCCTCGAGGCCGCCGGCGCCACCGTCACCGTCAAGTGACCCGCTGACGGCGGGGCTCCTCGAGCCCCGCTGTCGACCGCCCAGGGCGGTCACCCCGATGAGGGGTGACCGCCCTGTTGCGTCTCACCCGAGAGCGTGGGTGACGACCGTCGCACGAAGGCGTAACCTCTCGCGCAGTCCGGCGTTGGTCTACTCAGTAGTAGCGCAGGGCAGGAGCCGCCCGGCTCGAGCAGAGGGCCTGACGGCAGGAAGGGGCGCACGTGGGTGTCGAGATCAAGGTCGACGACCTCTCGAAGTCGTTCGGCAAGCAGCTCATCTGGGGCGACGTGACGCTCACCGTCCCGGCGGGCGAGATCTGCGTGATGCTCGGTCCGTCCGGGACGGGCAAGTCGGTCTTCCTCAAGACCCTCATCGGCCTGCTCAAGCCCGACAAGGGCTCGATCATCATCGAGGGCACCGACATCGCGAGCTGCTCGGAGCGCGACCTCTACGAGATCCGCAAGCTCTTCGGCGTGCTGTTCCAGGACGGCGCGATGTTCGGCTCGATGAACCTCTACGACAACGTCGCCTTCCCGCTGCGCGAGCACACGCGCAAGTCGGAGTCGGAGGTGCGCGACATCGTGATGGAGAAGATGGACCTCGTCGGCCTCCTCGGCGCCGAGGACAAGCTGCCCGGCGAGATCTCCGGAGGCATGCGCAAGCGTGCGGGCCTGGCGCGCGCGCTGGTGCTCGACCCCGAGATCGTGCTGTTCGACGAGCCCGACTCGGGCCTCGACCCGGTGCGCACGGCGTTCCTCAACCAGCTCATCGTCGACCTCAACGCGCAGATCGACGCCACCTTCCTCATCGTCACCCACGACATCAACACCGCGCGGACCGTGCCCGACAACATCGGGCTGCTCTACCACCGCCACCTCGCGATGTTCGGCCCCCGCGAGCAGCTGCTCAGCTCCGAGGAGCCGGTCGTGCGCCAGTTCCTCAACGCCCAGCGGGTCGGCCCGATCGGCATGTCGGAGGAGAAGGACGCCGACGAGCTGGCGGCCGAGGCCGACCAGGAACTGCCTCCGCTGCCGCCGATCCCGCTGCAGCTCGATCCCTCCAACGGCATCCCCCGGCGCAGCCAGCGACCGGCGGGGGAGTGGTGCCGCGAGCACGGCGTCACCCCGCCTCCCGGCTCGTTCGAGTCCAGCAACGCCGGCCTGGCCCCGGGAGCCTGACGACCGATGGCCACGTCCTTGTCCTCGCGCGCGCTCGCGCCGATCGGAGTCGCAGGCAACCTGTTCGCCTTCGCCCTCGACGTCGGCCGCGGGCTCTTCCGCCGTCCGTTCCAGCTGCGTGAGTTCATCCAGCAGGCCTGGTTCATCGCGTCGGTCACGATCGTGCCCACCGCCCTCGTCGCGATCCCGTTCGGCGCCGTGATCGCGCTGCAGGTCGGCGGGCTCATCAAGCAGTTCGGCGCACAGTCGTTCACCGGCTCGGCCTCCGTGCTGGCGGTGATCCAGCAGGCGGCGCCCATCGGCACCGCGCTCCTGATCGCCGGCGCCGGCGGCTCGGCCATCGCGGCCGACCTCGGCGCCCGCAAGATCCGCGAAGAGCTCGACGCGATGATGGTGCTCGGCATCGACCCGATCCAGCGCCTCGTCGTGCCGCGGGTGCTGGCGTGCATGCTCGTCGCGTTCTTCCTCAACGGCATGGTGAGCGTCGTCGGCGTGACCGGCGGCTACGTCTTCAACGTCATCCTCCAGGACGGCACCCCCGGCGCCTACCTGGCCAGCTTCACCGCGCTCGCCCAGCTCCCCGACCTCTGGATCGGCCTCATCAAGGCGCTCGTCTTCGGGCTCATCGCCGCGATCGTCGCGTCCTACAAGGGCATGAACGCCAACGGCGGGCCGAAGGGCGTCGGCGACGCCGTCAACGAGTCGGTGGTCATCACGTTCCTGCTGCTCTTCGTGGCCAACTTCGTCCTGAGCATGATCTACCTCCAGATCATCCCTCCGAAGGGCGGGTGACGACGCACATGGCCCTCAAGGACATCTACGCCAAGCCGCTGGCCTCCCTCGACGACCTCGGTGGGCAGCTCGCCTTCCACATCGGCGTGCTGAAGGCAGTGCCCCGCTCGGTCACCCGCTACCCGCGCGAGATCCTGCGCATCCTCGCCGAGGTCACCCTCGGCTCCGGCGCGCTCGCGGTCATCGGTGGCACGGTCGGCGTGATCATCGGCATGACCTTCTTCACCGGTGCGCAGGTCGGGCTCTCCGGCTACGCCGCGCTCAACCAGCTCGGCACCGCGGCGTTCTCGGGCTTCGTCTCGGCCTACTTCAACACCCGTGAGATCGCCCCGCTCGTCGCCGGCATCGCGCTGGCCGCCACCGTGGGCTGCGGCTTCACCGCCCAGCTCGGCGCCATGCGCATCTCCGAGGAGGTGGACGCCCTCGAGGTGATGGCGATCCCGTCGATGCCGTTCCTGGTCGCCACACGTGTGATCGGCGGCCTGATCGCGATCATCCCGCTGTACGTCGTGGGGCTGCTGTCGTCGTACTTCGCGAGCCGGCTGGTGGTGACCCAGATCTACGGCCAGTCCTCGGGCACCTACGACCACTACTTCAACGCGTTCCTGCCGCCGGGCGACGTGCTGTGGTCCTTCGGCAAGGTGCTCGTCTTCGCCGTCACCGTGATCCTGATCCACTGCTACCACGGCTACAACGCCTCCGGCGGTCCCGCCGGCGTCGGCGTCGCCGTGGGCCGCGCCGTGCGCACCAGCATCGTCGCCATCAACGTGCTCGACCTGTTCCTGTCGATGGCCATCTGGGGCGCCTCGACCACCGTGCGGCTGGCGGGGTGAGCGACTGATGAGGACGAAGACCCTGGGCCTGGTGTTCCTGGTGCTCATGCTGGCCTCGGTGTGGGTCACCTACGGCGTGTTCACCAAGAAGTTCACCGACTACGACGAGGTGACCGTCCACGCCTCCAAGATCGGCCTCCAGCTCCCGCACCGGGCCGACGTGAAGATCAAGGGCGTGATCGTCGGCGAGGTGCTCGACTACGAGCCCACGGCCGAGGGCGCCGACATCACCCTCGGCCTCTACCAGGACCGCACCACGCAGGTCCCGAGCGACGTGACCGCCTCGATCCTGCCCAAGACGCTCTTCGGCGAGAAGTTCGTGTCCCTGGACCTGCCCGACGGCGGCTCGTCGGCCCAGCCCATCGCCGACGGCGACGTCATCGAGCGGACCGACCTGTCGATCGAGGTCGAGCAGGTGCTGAGCGACCTCTACCCGCTGCTGCGCGCGGTCCAGCCGGCCGACCTCAACACGACCCTCAACGCCGTCGCCACCGCGCTCGAGGGACGCGGCGAGAAGCTCGGCCAGAACCTGGAGACGCTCGACAGCTACCTGACCCGCTTCAACCCCGAGCTGCCGGCGCTGATCGAGGACCTGCGGCTGACGGCGAAGGTCTCCGACACCTATGCCGACGTGCTCCCGGAGGTCGCGACCATCCTGCGCAACACGATCACCACGACCACGACGCTGGAGGACCGCGAGGAGAAGCTGAAGGCCCTCTTCAACGACGTCTCCAGGTTCGCGGCGGTCGCCGAGCGGTTCACCCGCACCAACGGCGACAACCTGGTCCGGCTCGGCGACCTGTCCGCCGCGCAGCTCGAGGTCTTCGCCCGCTACGCACCCGGCTACCCCTGCCTCCTCGGCGGGATCGTCGGGGCCGGCAAGCTCCAGGCCGAGGCGTTCCGCGGGTTCACCCTGCACATCGTGCTGGAGACGCTGCCCCACCAGCCCCGCGCCTACGGCCCGCAGGACGCCCCGGTCTACGGCGACAAGCGCGGCTACTACTGCGGGCGCCTGCCCACGCCGCCGTGGTCGCAGGCCAACCCGGTGACCCACCAGCCCAACTTCGTCGACGGCATCGACGAGCCCACGGGCAAGGGCACCAGCCGCGTCGGACCCGGGTGGTCTGGCACCGCCGACGGCTTCGCAGGCGGCCGTGACGAGACGGCGCTCCTCAAGGCGCTGCTCGCGCCCGGTCTCGGCGTGAGCGCCGACGACGTTCCCGACCTCGGTGTGCTCCTGGTCGGACCGATGGCCCGTGGGGCGGAGGTGTCGTTGCGATGAGCCAGCTCCTCGACAAGAAGACCTCCGTCGACCTGGTCAAGCTCCTGGTCTTCGTGGTGGTGACCTCCCTCGCCACGACCGTCCTGGTCGTGACGATCGGCAACATCGGCTTCGGGTCCTCGCGGGACTACAGGGCCGAGTTCACCGACGCCACTGGCGTCAACAAGGGCGACGACATCCGGGTGGCGGGCGTGCGCGTCGGCACCGTGAGCGAGGTCGAGATCATCGACCGCACCCGCGCCCTGGTCACCTTCTCGGTCGACAAGGACACGGCGGTCAACGGTGGCACCAACGCCGCGATCCGCTACCGCAACCTCGTCGGCCAGCGCTACATCTCCCTCACCCAGGAGGTCGGGGACACCCAGCGCCTGCCGGCCGGGGCCACGATCCCGGTCTCGCGGACCAAGCCGGCCCTGGACCTCACGGTGCTCTTCAACGGCTTCAAGCCGCTGTTCCAGGCGCTGTCGCCCGAGGACGTCAACAAGCTGTCCTTCGAGCTGATCCAGGTGTTCCAGGGCGAGGGCGGCACGCTGGAGGGACTGCTCGCGCACACCGCGTCCGTCACCTCCACGCTCGCCGATCGCGACCAGGTGATCGGTGACCTCATCGACAACCTGTCGCTGGTCCTCGACCACGTCGCCGACCGCGACAAGCAGCTGACCCGGCTGATCCAGTCCTTCCGTACGCTCGTCGGCGGCCTGAAGAAGGACCGCAACGCGATCCTCGGCTCGCTCGAGGACGTCTCCGCGCTCTCGGTCGAGACGGCGTCGCTGATCGACGGCATCCGGGAGCCGTTCGTGAAGGACATCAAGGAGCTCCGGGCGGTCGCCGGCAACATCGACAAGAACAAGGCCGAGCTGGACCGCGCCCTGCAGGTCCTGCCGATCAAGCTCGACAAGATCGGCCGCACCGCGATCTACGGCTCGTTCTTCAACTTCTACCTCTGCGAGTTCCAGGGCCGGGTCAACCTGCCCGGCGACGTCTCGCTCCCGGTCAAGTACAACACCGGGTCCGACAGGTGTGATCTCGGATGAAGCCCTTCAGGGAGCGCAACCCCGTCCTCGTGGGTGCGGTCAGCCTCGTCGTCCTGGCGGTCGTGATGGTCGCCGCGCTCCGCGCCGACGACCTGCCGGTCATCGGTGGCGGCGACACCTACCACGCGATGTTCACCGAGGCCGGCGGTCTGAAGGTCAACGACGAGGTCCGCATCGCCGGTGTCCGCGTCGGCAAGGTCGACGAGGTCGCCCTGGACGGCGACCAGGTGAAGGTGAGCTTCAAGGTCGACGACGCCGCCGACTTCGGCTCCGACACCCGGGCCGCGATCAAGGTCAAGACGATCCTCGGCTCGATGTTCCTCGCGCTCGAGCCCGCCGGGGGCGGCCAGCTCGACGAGGGGGCGACGATCCCCGCCGAGCGCACCTCCTCGCCCTTCGACGTCGTGGAGGCGTTCGAGGGCCTGGCCTCCACCTCGGAGCAGATCGACACCGACCAGCTGGCGGAGTCGCTGACCACCCTCGCCGACCTGACCCGCAACACCCCCGAGGAGTTTCGGGGGGCCCTCAGCGGCCTGAGCCGGCTCTCGGCCAACGTCGCCGAGAAGGACGCCCAGCTCAACAACCTGCTGGTCAACCTCGAGCGGGTCTCCACGGTCCTCGACGAGCGCGACCAGGACATCATCAAGCTGATGCAGGACAGCGACGTGCTGTTCCGGGCGCTGGTGGCGCGCCGTGACGCCGTGCACGAGCTGCTCGTCTCCAGCATCACGCTGTCGCGCGAGCTGACCGCCCTGATCCGCCAGTCGCGAGCCGACCTCGCTCCGGCCCTGGCGCACCTCGAGAACGTGGTCGCCGTGCTCAACAAGAACGAGGACAACCTGGACAGCAGCCTGCGGCTGATGGCGCCGTTCTACCGCGTCTTCGCCAACACGCTGGGCACCGGACCCTGGTTCGACACGTGGATCGCCAACTTCCCTCCCGTCCCGCAGGTGGGCTGACCCATGGACCTCGTGAAGCGCCTCCTCGTCCCCCTCATCGTGCTGGGCTTCGTCGTCGCGGCCGCCGTCAGCGTCTTCGGCGGCGACAGCACCCGCACCGTCGTCGCCCACTTCCCGCGGGCCATCTCGGTCTACGAGGGCAGCGACGTCCGCGTGCTCGGCGTGCCCGTCGGCACCGTGACCCGTGTCGAGCCCACCGGCACCGACGTGACCGTGACCATGACGTACGACGACGAGGTGCGGCTGCCGGCCGATGCCAAGGCGGTGATCATCGCGCCGTCGGTGGTCGGGGACCGCTACGTCCAGCTCACCCCGGCGTACTCCGGCACCGGCGACGTGCTCACCGACGGCGCCGAGCTGAGCGTCGAGGACACCTCGCAGCCGCTGGAGCTCGACCAGATCTACGACAGCCTCGACCGGCTCAACGTGGCCCTCGGTCCCCGGGGCGCCAACAAGAGCGGCGCCCTGTCCGACCTGCTCTCGGTCACCGCCGACAACTTCGGCGGCCAGGGCACGACCTTCCGCCAGACCATCAAGGACTTCTCCCGCCTGAGCTCCACGCTCGCCGGCAACAAGGAGGAGCTGTTCGGCTCGGTGGAGGCGCTCGAGGGCTTCATGCAGACCCTGGCCGACAACGACCAGACCGTCCGCCAGTTCAACCAGTCGCTGGCCGACGTCTCCACCATGCTCGCCGGGGAGCGCGAGGAGCTGGTCGCCGCGACCAAGAACCTCTCCGTCGCGCTGACCGCGGTGAAGGGCTTCGTCGAGGAGAACAAGGACTCGCTGAGCCGCAACATCACCGGGCTCAACCGGGTCTCGAAGGTCCTCGTGCGCCAGCGCGACGCGCTCGACGAGATCCTGCACGTCGCGCCCACGGCCCTCAACAACCTCGCCCTGACCTACAACCCGCAGGCCGGCACCCTCGACACGCGGGCCAACTTCGGCGAGACGATCAACCAGCTCAACGCCAACCCGGCAGCCCTGCTGTGCGGCTTCGTCGGCCAGGTCGAGCGCTCCGGCCAGGCCTGCAACCAGATCACCCGGCTGCTCGACAGGCCCCGACCCGGTGCGCTCGGCACCAGCGGCAGGGCCGCTGTGCTGCCGGCGCAGGACGTGTTCGACCCCACCCTCGGGGGACTCGTGGAGGTGGAGCGATGAGGCGGTTCACGGCACTCGTGCCCGCAGTGCTCGCGGCGATGGCCCTCTCGGCCTGCGACGCCAGCGTCTACTCGCTGCCGCTGCCCGGCGGCCCTGACGTCGGGGACGACCCGATGACCGTCAAGGTCGAGTTCGCGGACGTGCTCGACCTGGTGCCCCAGTCGACGGTCAAGGTCAACGACGTGAGCGTCGGCAAGGTGACCGACATCGACCTCGAGGGCTACCAGGCGCTCGTCACGCTGCAGATCCGCCGCGACGTGGAGCTGCCCGGCAACGCGGTCGCCGAGCTGCGCCAGACCAGCCTCCTGGGCGAGAAGTTCGTCGAGCTGAGCGCGCCCGAGCAGGGCGCCATCGCCGACCCGCTCGAGGACGGCGAGACGATCCCGATCGAGCGCGCCGGTCGCAACCCCGAGGTCGAGGAGGTGCTCGGTGCGCTGAGCCTGCTCCTCAACGGCGGCGGGGTCGCGCAGCTCAAGACCATCACCCAGGAGCTCAACCTCGCGCTGGAGGGCCGTGAGGACTCCGCGAAGTCGGTGCTGCGCCAGCTGCGCGTGTTCACCGGCCAGCTCGACGAGAACAAGACCGACATCGTCGACGCGATCGAGTCGCTCAACCGCCTCGCCATCGGCGCCGAGAAGCAGCTGCCGACCATCGACAAGGCCCTCGACGAGCTCCCCAGCGCGCTGGACTCGATCGACCGGCAGCGTGACGACCTGGTCGAGATGCTGGCGGCCCTCGACCAGCTCTCCTCGGTGGCCGTCGACGTGATCGCGAAGTCCAAGGGCGCCACGATCACCTCGCTGGAGCGGCTCAACCCGGTGCTGACCCAGCTCGCGGCCTCCGGCGACGACTTCACCAATGCCTTCCACGTCTTCTTGACCTATCCCTTCGTCGACGAGGTCGTCGGACGTGACCCGCAGGTGGCCCGCAACCTGCACATGGGCGACTTCACCAACCTCTCGATCACCCTCGACGTCGACGTCGCCGGGGGAGCCAGCGCCACCCCGACGCTGCCGACCAACCTGCCGTCGGTGCTCGACCCGACCGTGGTCATCAACGACGTGCTCGCCTGCATCCAGAGCGGGTCGCTGACCAGCGACGCCTGCAAGCGGGTGCTGGCCAACGCGCAGAAGCTCACCCAGCTGCGTGAGGAGTGCGCCAAGTCGGAGAACAAGGACAAGGACGTCTGCCGCGAGCTCAACCAGGTGCCCGGGCTGCCGCCGCCGCCCGTCCCGCTCCCGTCCACGCTCCCGCCCCTGCCCACCATCGGGGTGCCGACCGGCGTGGGTCGAGCCGGTGTCGCCGACCGGCCACGTCGAGGCGGCATCACGGTGGGTGACCTGATGGACCTCTACGACCCGGCGCTCGTGAGCCTCCTGGTCCCCGGGATGGTGCAGCGATGATCACGCGTCGGACCAAGGTGCAGCTGCTCGTCTTCGCCCTCATCACCCTCGTCGGCGTCAGCTTCGTCGGCGCCCGGTACGCCCGGCTCGACCGTGTGCTGCTCGACCAGAGCTACACGGTGGTGGCCCACTTCGCCGAGTCCGGCGGCGCCTTCGCGGGCGCCGAGGTCTCCTACCGCGGGGTGCGCGTCGGTCAGGTCGACGAGCTGGTCCTCACCGACGACGGCGTGGACCTGCTCCTCGACATCGACAACGAGTTCGACGACATCCCGGCCGACGCGCTCGCGCTCGTCGGCAACCGTTCCGCGGTCGGCGAGCAGTACGTCGAGCTCCAGCCGCAGAGCGACGAGGGACCGTTCCTCCGCGACGACTCCGAGATCGCCCGCGACCGCACCACGACGCCGATCGCGACCGACACGCTGCTCACCCACCTCGACGAGACGGTCCGCAGCGTCGACCAGGACGACCTCCGCACCGTCACCTCGGAGTTCGGCCTCGCGTTCAACGACGCCGGCGACGACCTGCAGACGATCATCGACAGCGGCAACGAGTTCATCACGGCTGCCGATGAGAACTTCAAGGTGACCGTCGACCTGATCCGCGACAGCAACACGGTGCTCAACGGCCAGATCGACTCCGAGGGGGCGTTCCGACGCTTCGCCCGGGACCTCTCCGCGTTCTCCACCACGGTGGCCGACCACGACAAGGACCTGCGCGCGCTCATCGAGGACGGCTCGCTCGGCGCCAACGAGCTCCGAGTCTTCCTCGAGGACAACGAGGTCGAGCTCGGCGAGCTGATCAACAACCTGGTCACCACCGGCGAGGTCGTGGTCAAGCACCTCGACGGCGTCGAGCAGCTCCTGGTGCTCTACCCCTACGTCGTCGAGGGAGGCTTCACCGTCGTGTCCAAGTCGCCCGGCACGGGGCTCTACGACGCCCACTTCGGCATGGTGATGACCGACACCCCGCACGTCTGCCTCGAGGGCTACGAGGGCACCGACCGGCGCTCGCCGCTCGACGGCAGCAACCGCCCGATGAACGAGGAGGCGCGCTGCACCGCCCCCGCGTCGAAGACCAACGCCCGCGGTGCCCAGAACATCCAGGCGCCACGTGCCGCGACCGGGTGGGGAGAGGCAGACTTCGCCTACGACCCGGAGACGGGCCGGCTGACCTCGGACCCCACGGAGATCGACCGACTCGTCGGCCCCCGCCTGCGGGCGCCCCGCACGCTGGGCGAGGACAGCTGGAAGTGGCTCTACCTCGAGCCGTTGCTCGGCGAGGGCGTGACGTCCGGCTCCACCCGTCGTTGATCATGCAGGCTCCTTGGAGGAGGGGCCGGTCGTTCCAGGGAGGGAACACATGTCCGTGCTGACCGAACGCGCCCGTCGCGACGCGCCCGCAGGGGCCGTGCCCGCGACCGACGACCCCGGGCGCCCACCGCGCTGGAGGCAGGCCCTGGCTGCGGTGCTCGCACTCGTGGTCATCGTCTGCGTCGCGCTCCTCGTCTGGCTCTCCGCAGGCGGCCGCGGGTCCGACGGCGGCGGCCTCGAGCACCTCGACGAGCGGGAGCAGGTGATGAGCCTGGGCGACCAGTTCGTCAAGCGCCTCGGCACCTACAGCCCGGACATGCTCGACGACTCCGGGCAGATGCCCGACTACCGCGACCAGGTGCGCGAGGTGATCACGCCCAAGTTCGCGGCCGACTTCGACAAGGAGGTCGCCACGGCCGAGCAGCTCGTCGCCCAGGGCGGGATCACCCGCACCGCCGACGTCTTCGCGACCGCCGTGTCCTCCATCGACGACGACTCCGCGCGCGTGCTGGTCGCCGGCGCGTTCACCGACAGCTACGAGCAGGGCACCGGCAAGAAGGCGCGCACCGTCGACCAGGAGCCGCTGCCGTTCCGCTTCACCGTCGACCTGGTGATGATCGAGGGGGAGTGGCTCGTCGACGACTTCTCGCCGGTGAGCAGCCCCGACGAGCAGGGCACCACGCCGCAGGACGGCACCGAGGGGAGCACGCCATGAGCGACGCCCCCACCTGGTACGACCTCCTCGACGTCCCCCGCGACGCCTCGTCCGAGGACGTCCGTGCCGCCTGGAAGACCCAGATCGCCGACCTCGAGCCCGGCGACCGGCGCTTCGACGCCCTCAACCGGGCCGCGAAGGTGCTGCTCGACCCCGCCACGCGCACGGCGTACGACGCCTCCCTGCCGCCCGAGGAGGACGCCGAGCCCACGCCCACTGTCCCGATGGTCGAGGAGGGCGCCCCAGCGCCCGTCACGAAACCCCGCTCCACCGCGCCGGGTCTCGTGACACGACTTCGTCGTTCCTCGACCAGCGGACGGCAAGGTGTCCCGAGCTGGCTCCTCGCCGGGCTCGGGGTCCTCGCCGCCGGCCTGCTGGTCGCGACGGCCTGGATGTGGACCAGCGCGGACTCGGCCGCCGCCGGGTCGGCCGCACGGGACGCACAGGTCGCCGCCGAGCGCGCCGTCGTGCCCGTGCTGTCCTACGACTACGAGCACCTCGACGCCGACCAGGACGCCGCCACGGCCCTGATGACCGGCTCCTACAAGCGCGAGTACGACAAGCTCTTCGCGGTGCTGCAGGACAACGCGCCCCAGACCCGGACCAGGGTGACGGCCGACGTGATCGCCTCGGGGATCGTCCGGGCGAGCGACGACCGCGTGCAGGTGCTCGTCTTCGTGGACCGGCCCACGACCAACAAGCTGAGCGCCGAGCCGGTGGTCTACAAGGACCAGGTCACGCTGTCGATGCAGCTCGTCGACGGGGACTGGCTCGTGGACGACCTGATCACCTCACCCGTCCAGGGGTGAGCACGGGACCGCGCGCCGCTCCCGTAGGCGTGGATCGGCGCGTTCTGCTTGACCCGGGGCCCTTCGGCGTTCATAGTCGTGGCCAACGCGTGGACCTGTCCCTCACGGGAGATCAACCCCGCGTTTGAGGTGTGTCCCGAGTTCGGCTATGGTGTCTCTTTGCGCCTGCCCTCATATGCCCGACGCCCTCCGGACGGCTGTTGCGGTGGTCGGCCGGCGCCGAGATCGCTTGCACATTTGTGAGGACACCTCTTGGCCGCGCGCAGCTCCGCTGGTAACCACCGTCGCACCTCTTTCGCAAAGATCACCGAACCTCTCGAGGTTCCCCCGCTCATCTCGCTCCAGACCAGCAGCTTCGACTGGCTGGTCGGTGGAGAGCGATGGGAGTCGGAGGTGGCTGCCCGCAGGGCCGCCGGTGAGGACGTCTCCGAGAAGACCGGTCTGCAGGAGATCTTCGAGGAGATCTCCCCGATCGAGGACTTCTCCGAGACGATGATGCTCTCCTTCGACAACCCCGTCTTCCTGGACGAGAAGTACACCGAGGAGGAGTGCAAGGAGAAGGACTTCACCTACTCCCGCCCCCTCTACGTCTCGGCCGAGTTCATGAACCACGAGACCGGTGAGATCAAGGGCCAGACGGTCTTCATGGGCGACTTCCCCATGATGACCAAGAAGGGCACCTTCATCATCAACGGCACCGAGCGCGTCGTCGTGTCGCAGCTCGTCCGTTCGCCCGGCGTCTACTTCGAGTCGACCCCGGACAAGACCTCGGACAAGGACATCTTCACCGCCAAGCTCATCCCGAGCCGTGGCGCGTGGCTGGAGTTCGAGATCGACAAGCGCGACCTGGTCGGCGTACGCCTCGACCGCAAGCGCAAGCAGAACGTCACCGTCCTGCTCAAGGCCCTCGGCTGGACCACCGACCAGATCCGCGAGGAGTTCGGTCAGTACGAGTCCATGATGCTGACCCTCGAGAAGGACAGCGTCCGCTACGAGGTCGTCTACGAGGAGCTCCAGAAGAAGGCGCGGGGCGAGGCCCCGACCGCCGAGCAGGTCAACGACGAGGTCACCCGCCTCGCGCTGCTCGACATCTACCGCAAGCTCCGCCCGGGCGAGCCGCCGACGGCGGAGGCCGCGCAGACGCTCCTCAACAACTACTACTTCAACTCCAAGCGCTACGACCTGGCGAAGGTCGGCCGCTACAAGATCAACAAGAAGCTCGGTCTCCACGAGGCGTTCGACCAGCAGACGCTGACCATCGACGACGTCGTGGCCGCCATCCGCTACGTCGTGCAGCTGCACGCCGCGGGTGTGCAGGTCGAGGCGCCCGACCTGGTCGACGCCTCCGGCACGCCGGTCGAGGGCCCGGACGGCGCCCCCGTCAAGGTCCAGGCCGACGACATCGACCACTTCGGCAACCGCCGCATGCGCACGGTCGGCGAGCTCATCCAGAACCAGCTCCGCACGGGCCTGGCCCGCATGGAGCGCGTGGTCCGCGAGCGGATGACGACCCAGGACGTCGAGGCCATCACGCCGCAGTCCCTGATCAACATCCGTCCCGTGGTCGCGGCGCTGAAGGAGTTCTTCGGCACCTCGCAGCTGAGCCAGTTCATGGACCAGACCAACCCGATCGCCGGCCTGACGCACAAGCGTCGCCTCTCGGCGCTCGGTCCCGGTGGTCTGTCCCGTGACCGGGCCGGCATGGAGGTCCGTGACGTCCACCCGTCGCACTACGGCCGCATGTGCCCCATCGAGACCCCTGAAGGCCCCAACATCGGTCTGATCGGCTCGCTGGCCTCCTACGGCCGGATCAACCCCTTCGGCTTCGTCGAGACCCCCTACCGCAAGGTCGAGGGCGGCGTGGTCACCGACCAGATCGACTACCTCACCGCCGACGACGAGGACCGCTACGTCATCGCGCAGGCCAACGCGCCGCTCGACTCCTCGATGCGCTTCGTCGAGGAGCGCGTCCTGGTCCGCCAGAAGAACGGCGAGGTCGACGCGATCCTGCGTGACGAGGTCGACTACATGGACGTCTCGCCGCGCCAGATGGTGTCGGTCGCGACGGCCCTGATCCCGTTCCTCGAGCACGACGACGCCAACCGCGCGCTCATGGGCGCCAACATGCAGCGCCAGGCCGTGCCGCTGATCACCAGCGACAGCCCGCTGGTCGGCACCGGCATGGAGTACCGCGCCGCCGTCGACGCCGGTGACGTCGTCGTCGCCGACAATGCCGGTGTGGTGAAGGAGGTGTCCGCCGACGCCATCGAGACGATGAACGACGACGGCACCTACCAGACCTACAAGCTGGCCAAGTTCCGTCGCTCCAACCAGGGCACCTGCATCAACCAGCGCCCGCTGGTGAAGGCCGGTGACCGCCTCGAGGTCGGCACGCCGATCGCCGACGGTCCCTGCACCGACGACGCCGAGATGGCGCTGGGCACCAACCTGCTCGTCGCCTTCATGCCCTGGCAGGGTCACAACTACGAGGACGCGATCATCCTCAGCCAGCGCCTGGTGCAGGAGGACGTCCTCACCTCGATCCACATCGAGGAGCACGAGGTCGACGCCCGCGACACCAAGCTCGGCCCCGAGGAGATCACGCGGGACATCCCCAACGTCTCCGAGGAGGGCCTGGCCGACCTCGACGAGCGCGGCATCATCCGCATCGGCGCCGAGGTCACCACCGGTGACATCCTCGTCGGCAAGGTCACGCCCAAGGGCGAGACCGAGCTGACCCCCGAGGAGCGCCTGCTCCGCGCGATCTTCGGCGAGAAGGCGCGCGAGGTGCGCGACACCTCGATGAAGGTGCCCCACGGTGAGTCCGGCACGGTCATCGGCGTGCGGGTCTTCGACCGCGAGGACGGCGACGACCTTCCTCCGGGCGTCAACCAGCTGGTCCGCGTCTACGTCGCCCAGAAGCGCAAGATCTCGGTCGGTGACAAGCTCGCCGGTCGCCACGGCAACAAGGGCGTCATCGCCAAGATCCTGCCCGTCGAGGACATGCCGTTCATGGAGGACGGCACGCCGGTCGACGTCGTGCTCAACCCGCTGGGTGTGCCGCGTCGTATGAACATCGGCCAGATCCTCGAGCTCCACCTGGGCTGGCTCGCCAAGCAGGGCTGGGACCTCAACCTCTCCGGCGAGAAGGGCAACGCCGACTGGAAGCAGCGCCTCATCGACATCGGCGCCGACAAGGCCGACCCCAACACCAAGGTCGCGACCCCGGTGTTCGACGGTGCCCGCGAGGACGAGATCACCGGTCTGCTCGGCTCCACCCTGCCCAACCGAGACGGTGAGCGGATGGTCAAGGAGGACGGCAAGGCCGCCCTCTTCGACGGTCGTTCGGGTGAGCCGTTCCCGGAGCCGGTGGCCGTGGGCTACATGTACATCCTCAAGCTGCACCACCTCGTCGACGACAAGATCCACGCTCGCTCGACCGGCCCCTACTCGATGATCACGCAGCAGCCCCTGGGCGGCAAGGCCCAGTTCGGCGGCCAGCGGTTCGGCGAGATGGAGGTCTGGGCGATGGAGGCCTACGGCGCTGCCTATGCCCTCCAGGAGCTGCTCACGATCAAGTCCGACGACGTGCCCGGCCGCGTGAAGGTCTACGAGGCGATCGTCAAGGGCGAGAACATCCCCGACTCGGGCATCCCGGAGTCGTTCAAGGTGCTCGTCAAGGAGATGCAGTCCCTCTGCCTCAACGTCGAGGTGCTCACGCACGACGGGTCGACCATCGAGCTCAAGGATGCCGAGGAAGACGTCTTCCGGGCCGCCGAGGAGCTCGGCATCGACCTGTCGCGCCGCGAGCCCAGCTCCGTCGAAGAAGTCTGAGTGCGTCGGTACGCCGGCTCCGGCCGGCGTACCGCCCCTCAGTCCCCAGCTCAACCTTTTCCACGAACTAACGAAGGACTCACAGCCAAGTGCTTGACGTTAACTTCTTCGACCAGCTTCAGATCGGCCTGGCCACCGCGGACGAGATCCGCACGTGGAGCCACGGTGAGGTCAAGAAGCCGGAGACCATCAACTACCGCACGCTCAAGCCCGAGCGTGACGGCCTCTTCTGCGAGAAGATCTTCGGTCCCACGCGGGACTGGGAGTGCTACTGCGGCAAGTACAAGCGCGTGCGCTTCAAGGGCATCATCTGTGAGCGCTGTGGCGTCGAGGTGACCCGGTCCAAGGTGCGTCGTGAGCGCATGGGCCACATCGAGCTCGCTGCTCCCGTGACCCACATCTGGTACTTCAAGGGCGTCCCGTCGCGCCTGGGCTACCTGCTCGACCTGGCGCCGAAGGACCTCGAGAAGGTCATCTACTTCGCCGCCTACATGATCACCTCGGTCGACGAGGACGCGCGCCACCGCGACCAGGAGTCCCTGGAGAACAAGGTCGGCCTGGAGCGCGAGCGCCTCGAGAAGCGTCGCGACACCTCCGTGGAGGACCGCGCCAAGAAGCTCGAGGAGGATCTCGCCACCCTCGAGGCCGAGGGTGCCAAGGCCGACGCCAAGCGCAAGGTGCGCGACGGCGCCGACCGCGAGATGAACCAGCTCCGTGACCGCGCCAACCGTGAGATCGCGCGTCTCGAGGAGGTCTGGGACACGTTCAAGAACCTCAAGGTGCAGGACCTGCTCGGCGACGAGCTCCTCTACCGCGAGATGAAGAACTGGTTCGGCAAGTACTTCGAGGGCCACATGGGCGCCACCGCGATCCAGCGGCGCCTCCAGGACTTCGACATCGAGGCCGAGGTCGAGTCGCTGCGCGACACGATCGCCAACGGCAAGGGCCAGCGCAAGGTCCGCGCCCTCAAGCGCCTCAAGGTCGTCGACGCCTTCCGCAAGACCGGCAACCAGCCCATCGGCATGGTGCTCGACGCCGTGCCGGTGATCCCGCCGGACCTGCGCCCGATGGTCCAGCTCGACGGTGGCCGCTTCGCCACCTCCGACCTGAACGACCTCTACCGCCGCGTCATCAACCGCAACAACCGCCTCAAGCGACTGCTCGACCTCGGTGCTCCCGAGATCATCGTCAACAACGAGAAGCGGATGCTGCAGGAGGCTGTCGACAGCCTCTTCGACAACGGTCGTCGTGGTCGCCCGGTCACCGGGCCGGGCAATCGCCCGCTCAAGTCGCTGTCCGACATGCTCAAGGGCAAGCAGGGTCGCTTCCGCCAGAACCTGCTCGGCAAGCGCGTGGACTACTCGGGCCGTTCGGTCATCGTGTCGGGCCCGCAGCTCAAGCTGCACCAGTGCGGCCTGCCCAAGCAGATGGCGCTCGAGCTGTTCAAGCCGTTCGTGATGAAGCGCCTCGTCGACCTGTCGCACGCGCAGAACATCAAGTCGGCCAAGCGGATGGTCGAGCGTGCGCGCCCGGTCGTGTGGGACGTCCTCGAAGAGGTCATCACCGAGCACCCCGTGCTGCTCAACCGTGCGCCCACCCTGCACCGCCTCGGCATCCAGGCCTTCGAGCCGCAGCTGATCGAGGGCAAGGCCATCCAGATCCACCCGCTCGTCTGCGGCGCGTTCAACGCCGACTTCGACGGTGACCAGATGGCCGTCCACCTCCCGCTGTCCGCGGAGGCGCAGGCCGAGGCTCGCATCCTGATGCTGTCGACCAACAACATCCTCAAGCCGTCGGACGGCCGTCCGGTGACCATGCCCTCGCAGGACATGATCATCGGCCTGTTCTGGCTCACCGCCGAGCGTGACGGTGAGCTCGGCGAGGGTCGCGTCTTCTCGTCCCCGGCCGAGGCGATCATGGCCTACGACCGTGGCGAGATCGGCCTGCAGAGCAAGATCCGGATCCGCCTTGACGACATCGTGCCCCCGCTCGACCTCGAGCTCGGTGCCGACTGGGAGGAGCGGACCGCGATCCTGCTCGACACGACCCTGGGTCGCGTCTACTTCAACGACACCCTCCCGGCGGACTACCCGTTCGTCAACGAGGAGGTCGGCAAGAAGCGCCTCGGCGCGATCGTCAACGACCTGGCCGAGCGCTACACCAAGGTCCAGGTCGCGGCATCGCTCGACGCCCTCAAGGACGCCGGCTTCCACTGGGCCACGCGCTCGGGTGTGACCGTCTCGATCGACGACGTCACCACGCCCGACAGCAAGGCCGAGATCCTGGGCCGCTACGAGGCGCAGGCCGAGAAGGTCCAGAAGAACTACGAGCGCGGTGTGATGACCGACGACGAGCGTCGTCAGGAGCTCATCGAGCTGTGGACCCAGGCTGCTGCCGAGGTCGGTCGTGCGATGGAGACCAACTTCGACCGCAAGAACCCGATCTACATGATGGTCGACTCGGGCGCGTCCGGAAACATGAACCAGATCCGGCAGGTCGCGGCCATGCGTGGTCTGGTGGCCAACCCGAAGGGCGAGATCATCCCGCGCCCGATCAAGGCCAACTTCCGCGAGGGCCTCTCGGTGCTCGAGTACTTCATCTCGACCCACGGTGCCCGCAAGGGCCTGGCCGACACCGCGCTCCGCACCGCCGACTCGGGCTACCTGACCCGTCGTCTGGTGGACGTGTCGCAGGACGTCATCATCCGTGAGGACGACTGCGGCACCGAGCGTGGCCTGCCCAAGCGCATCGACGACGAGCACGTGGAGACCTCGGCCTACGCCCGGGCCTCCGCCGTCGAGATCACCCACCCGGAGACCGGCGAGGTCCTCGCCGCCGCCGGTGAGGACCTGGGCGACGTCAAGATCGGCGAGCTCGTGGCGGCCGGCATCAGCGAGGTCAAGGTCCGCTCGGTCCTGACCTGCGACGCCCGCACCGGCACCTGCGCCAAGTGCTACGGCCGCTCGCTGGCCACCGGCCAGCTGGTCGACATCGGTGAGGCGGTCGGCATCATCGCCGCGCAGTCCATCGGTGAGCCCGGCACGCAGCTGACCATGCGCACCTTCCACACCGGTGGTGTGGCCTCGGCCGACGACATCACGCAGGGTCTGCCCCGTGTGGTCGAGCTCTTCGAGGCCCGCTCGCCCAAGGGTCGTACGCCGATCTCGGAGTCCGCCGGTCGCGTCAAGATCGAGGAGACCGACAAGGCCCGCGTCGTCGTGGTCACCCCCGACGACGGCTCCGAGCCCCAGGAGATCCCGGTCTCGAAGCGCTCGCGCCTCAACGTCGAGGACGGCCAGCACATCGAGGTGGGTCACCACATCACCTCGGGTACGCCGGACCCGCAGGACGTGCTGCGCATCCTCGGTGTCCGCAAGGCCCAGGAGCACCTCGTGGACGAGGTCCAGGAGGTCTACCGGTCCCAGGGCGTGTCGATCCACGACAAGCACATCGAGATCATCATCCGCCAGATGCTGCGCCGGGTGACGGTCATCGAGTCCGGTGACACCAACCTGCTCCCGTCCGACCTGGTCGACCGGGTGCGGTTCGAGGAGGAGAACCGTCGCGTGGTCTCCGAGGGCGGCAAGCCGGCCTCGGGTCGCCCGGTCCTCATGGGCATCACCAAGGCCTCGCTCGCGACCGAGTCGTGGCTCTCGGCGGCCTCCTTCCAGGAGACCACCCGAGTCCTCACCGACGCCGCGATCAACGGCCGCTCCGACAGCCTGCGTGGCCTGAAGGAGAACGTGATCATCGGAAAGCTCATCCCGGCCGGCACCGGCCTCGAGCGCTACCGCAACATCCGGGTGGAGCCCACCGAGGAGGCGCGCGCAGCGGCCTACTCGGTCACCGGCTACGACTCCTACGACTACGACTTCGGTCCGTCGTCGCAGGCCGTCGCACTCGACGACTTCGATTTCGGTTCCTACCAGAACTGAGCGCGGTCACCCGAGCCCCGGTCCCCTCGCGGGGGCCGGGGCTCGGCCCATTTCCGCGGATGCCGACCCTGCTGAGAGAATTCCGCCGTGACGCCCCCCTCCTCCCGTCCCACCTCGACCGACGTCCTCGTCGTCGGCGCCGGCCCGGCCGGCTCCGCCGCGGCTGCCTGGGCGGCGCGCGCCGGCCTCGACGTCGTGCTCGCGGACGCGGCCACCTTCCCGCGCGACAAGACCTGCGGCGACGGCCTCACGCCCCGCGCGATCGGGGAGATGCAGAAGCTCGGCCTCGAGGACTGGCTGCGCGCGCACACCGTCAACCACGGCCTGCGCGCCCACGGCTTCGGCCAGACCCTGCTGCTCCCGTGGCCCGGCGGGTCCCTGCCCGACTGGGGGTCCGCGGTGGCGCGCACCGAGCTCGACGACCACCTGCGCACGGTGGCCATCAAGAGCGGCGCCCTCGCGATCGACGACGCCCGCGCGGTCGGCGTACGCCGTGACGGCGAGCGGGTGGCGGCCGTCGAGCTCAAGGGAGCCGACGGCACCTTCGAGATCGCCTGCCAGTGGCTCGTCGTCGCGGACGGCGTGCGCTCGCCGCTCGGCAAGATGCTGGGCCGTGAGTGGCACCGCGACACGGTCTACGCCGTGGCCGGCCGGTCCTACGTCGACTCCGAGATGTCCGACGACCCGTGGATCAGCTCGCACCTCGAGCTGCGCGACGACCGGGGCGAGCTGGTGTCGGGCTACGGCTGGATCTTCCCGCTGGGCAACGGCACGGTGAACCTCGGCGCCGGCACGCTGGCCACCAGCAGGCGGCCGGCCGAGGTGGCGATCAAGCCGCTGATGCAGACCTACGCCGACACCATCGGAGACGACTTCGGGCTCTCCGGCGACCTGCGGATGCCGACGTCGGCCCTGCTGCCGATGGGCGGCGCGGTGAGCAACGTCGCCGGGCCCAACTGGGCACTCATCGGCGACGCGGCGGCCTGCGTCAACCCGCTCAACGGCGAGGGCATCGACTACGGCCTCGAGACCGGGCGCCTGGTCGCCGAGCACATCGCCGGTGGCGCCGGCCTCGGCGAGGCCTGGCGCGCCACGCTGGTCGAGCACTACGGCGAGGCGTTCTCGATCGCCCGCCGGCTCGCCGGCATCGCGACCCACCCCAAGGTGGTCTCCGCCCTCGGGCCTGCCGGCATGCGCTCGGACTGGCTCATGGCCCTGGCCCTGCGGTGGATGGGCAACCTGGTCGACGACGCCGACCGGGACCGGGCCGCGCGGGTGTGGCGCTGGGCCGGCAAGCGCTCGATGGCGCGCGACGCCCGCCCGCCCTTCCAGTGAGCCGGGAGCGGACCTACCGCTTCGCCGTCGCACTCGGCCACGGTGCGATGCGGGCGCTCGACCTCACGGTCGAGGGCATCGGTGCGGAGCATGTGCCGACCCGCGGACCGGTGCTGCTCGCCGCCACCCACGTCTCCTACCCGGACTTCGTCTTCATCCAGTCCGCCGCGCGCTCGAGCGGGCGGTTCGTCCGCTTCATGACCCGCCACGACGTGTGGCACGTGCCCGGCCTGGCGCGGCCGATGGACGCGATGCGGCACATCCCGGTGGACCGCCAGGCGCCGGCAGCGGCGTACGTCAAGGCGCGTCGGCTGCTGCGCGAGGGGGAGGCGGTCTGCGCGTTCCCTGAGGCCGGGATCAGCTATTCCTACACCGTGCGTTCGCTCATGCGCGGAGTGGCCAGCCTGGCGCGCGAGACCGGGGCGCCCGTGGTGCCGGTCGCGCTGTGGGGGCCGCAACGGGTCTACTCCGTCGGCGTGCCCGACGAGCGCGGGAAGGAGCCCCGGCCGAGCTTGCGGCGCGGGCGGCGGGTCGACGTCTCCTTTGGTCGACCCGTCACGGTCGGTCCCGACGAGGACCTGACCGAGTGGACGTGCCACCTCGGGGCGTTGCTCACCGACCAGCTCGAGGAGCTGCAGAGGCTCCCGCACCACGTCCCGCGTCCGGGCGAGCGCGCTCCGTGGTACCCCGCGCACCTGGGCGGTCACGCGCCGACGCGGGCAGAGGCGGCCCACCTCGACGTGGTGCCGCGCTCGGCGGTCAGCCCGACGTGGGGGCCGGGGTAGGACGCGCTCGGCGCTTCTCGAGCCAGCCGAGCGGGTTGGTGAACGGCTCCAGCACGCGCCGTACGGGCGGGGAGGCCAGGAGCAGCGTCAGCGCCACCGCGCCGAGCATCGTGAGGACCAGGCCGGTGACGGGGTAGGACGCGGTGAACTCGGGCCAGCCGAGCGCCTTGAACGTCTTGATGACGAAGCCGTGGAAGAGGTAGATCACCATCGTCGCGGTGCCCATCGTGGTGAACCAGCCGAGGCTGCGCCGCGGCACCAGCGACATCGCCGCGAAGGCGCCGACCAGGCCGACCATCATCACCGTGAGCCGGGTCTGGAAGACGAACTCGTTGTCGATCGGGATCTCGGAGTAGCCCGTGTCGTACCAGAGCAGCGCCGACTCCGCCCACGTGTCGGTGTAGATCGCCATGATCCCGATGCCGACGAGCATCGGCACCGCCGCGACCTTCACCCACACGTCGTCGAGGTGTGCGAGGTGGCGGGGCTTGAGGTGCAGGCCGAGCACGAAGAACGGCAGCAGGCCCAGGAAGCGGGGGATCATCAGGGCCTCGGTGTCCCAGATCCCGCCGACCAGGCTGACGATCACCGAGAGCGGCAGGAAGAGCCAGTGCCGCTTGAGGACCGGGGTGATGAGGCGCCACATCAGCAGCACGATGAGGTACCACATGGTCCAGTGCGGCTCGAACCACAGAGGGCCCGTCACTCCTTCGCCGACGACCTCGCGGCGGTAGTAGAAGAGCGCCGGCTCGAAGAGCAGGTAGGGGATCGCCAGGGTGTACACCAGGCTCTTGAGCCTGCGGTGGTCCCACTCGAAGGACTTGGAGAGGTAGCCGCTCACGAACACGAACGCCGGGATGTGCCACAGGTAGATGAAGTCGTAGACCCAGTGGCTGCCGGCGGTGTCCTCGACCAGGCCGATCGCGTGCCCCACGACGACCAGGGTGATCAGGACCATCTTGACGTTGTCGAGCCACGGATCGCGGGACGGGGGAGGCACGGCGCTCACCGTACTTCACTAGGTTGTGGACATGGGATCCCTGCCGAGGCGCCAGCGCGTGGGTGCGTACGCCGTGATGCTGCGCGAGCGCGACGGACGCGTCGAGGTCCTCCTGAGCCGCCTGTCGCGGAGGGTCTCGCGCACCGAGCTCTGGACGCTCCCGGGCGGGGGGCTCGACCACGGCGAGGACCCCCGCACCGCGGTGATCCGCGAGATCCACGAGGAGACCGGGCTCGACGCGACGGTGGGCGAGACGGCCCACGTCTACAGCTCCCACCTCCCGCGCGCCTCGCGCGACGGGCTGCTCGTCGACGCCCACGCGATCCGCATCGTCTACGACGGCTGGGTCGCGCCGAACGCTCCGACCCCACGGGTGGTCGAGGTCGACGGCTCCACGGCCGAGGCCGCGTGGAAGCCGCTCGAGGACGTGGTCTCGGGGACGGTCCCGGTCGCGGGGCTGGTCACCGAGGCGCTGGTCGACCACCTGCCCTTCCGGCTGCAGCGGGTGGCGGCGTACGCCGTCGTGCGACGCGGCGGCGACGTGCTGCTCACCCGGCTCTCGACGCGGGCGGCGCACCCGGGGAGGTGGACCCTTCCCGGCGGAGGCGTGGACCACGGCGAGCACCCCGCGGTCGCGCTGGCGCGCGAGGTCGAGGAGGAGTGCGGCCTGCCGTGCGAGGTGACGGGCCTCGTCGGCGTCCACGACACCCACTTCTTCGGCAACGCGCCGTCGGGCCGCATCGAGGACTACCACGGCGTCCACCTGCTCTTCAGCGCCACGGTGGGCGACGGCGAGCCGCGCGTGCTGGAGGTCGACGGCACCACCGAGGCCGCCGCGTGGGTGCCGGTCCACGACATCGAGTCGGGCGAGGTCGAGGTGCTCGACCTCGTGCGCCACGCCCTGGGAGGCACCCGTGACTGAGTCCGTCTTCACCTACGCCGCGCCCGGCCTGAAGTTCGGTCGTGGCGCCAGCAACGAGATCGGCTGGGACGTCCGGCAGCTCGTCGCCACCGCCGGGGGCGCGGCCCGGCGGGTCCTGCTCGTCACCGACCCCGGTGTGGCCGCGACGGGACACCCGACGCGGATCGCCGCGGCGATGGGGTCGCAGGGGCTGGACGTGACCGTGTTCGCCGGTGCGCGCGTGGAGCCGACGGACGCGTCGATGGAGGACGCCATCGCCTTCGCCAGGGACGCCGGGCCGTTCGACGCCGTCGTCGCGGTCGGCGGCGGCTCGGCCATCGACACCGCCAAGGCCGTCGACCTGCTGCTGACCAACTCGGGCTCGCTCATGGACTACGTCAACGCGCCGGTCGGCGGCGGCCGCCCGCCGGAGCACCCGCTGCTGCCCCTGGTGGCGGTGCCCACCACCACCGGCACGGGCGCGGAGTCGACGACCATCTGCGTCCTGGACGTCCTGGCGCTGAAGGTCAAGACCGGCATCTCCCACGCCCGGCTGCGACCCACCCTCGCCGTCGTCGACCCGGACCTCACCATGACCCAACCGGCCATGGTGACCGCGTCCTGCGGGATGGACATCCTCTGCCACGCGCTCGAGAGCTGGACCGCGCGCTGGTTCGGCGACTTCGACGCCAAGCGGCCCGAGCAGCGCGTGCCCTACTGCGGTGCCAACCCGATCGCCGACATGTGGTCGGAGAAGGCCATGTCGCTCCTCGCGGGCGCCTTCCGCCGGGCCGTGCGCGACGGGTCGGACGGCGAGGCGCGCGAGCAGATGGCGCTGGCGGCGACCTTCGCCGGGCTGGGCTTCGGCAACGCCGGCGTCCACGTGCCGCACGCCTGCGCCTACCCGATCGCCGGCCGGGTGCGGGACTACCGCCCCGAGGGGTATCCGGCCGACGAACCGATCGTGCCGCACGGCATGGCGGTGGTGATGACGGCTCCGGCCGCCTTCGCGCTGACCTTCGAGGCCTCGCCCGAGCGCCACCTCCGCGCCGCGGAGCTCCTGGGTGGCCCCTCCTCGTCCGTGGCCGGCCCCGAGGCGCTGCCCGACGTGCTGCGCGGGCTGATGCGTGACGTCGGCCTGCCCAGCGGTCTCGCGGAGATCGGCTACGACAGCTCTGACGTGGACGACCTGGTCGAGGGCGCGCTCAAGCAGCAGCGGCTGCTCGCCACGGCCCCCATCGACGTGACGGCCGACGACCTCGCCACCGTGTTCACGAGGTCGCTCGAGCACTGGTGACGCGCCTCTCGAGGGTGGCGGCACACGACATGGCCGCCGTCCAGGGTGGCGGCATACGACATGGCTGTCGCCCAGGGTGGCGGCATACGACATGGCCGCCGTCCAGGGTGGCGGCATACGACATGGCCGCCGTCCAGGGTGGCGGCATACGACATGGCCGCCGTCCAGGGTGGCGGCATACGACATGGCTGTCGCCCAGGGTGGCGGCATACGACCGGTTTCGAGCCCTTGGACATGTCGGGTGCCGCCAGGGTCGCGGATTCGACGTCGTATGCCGCCACCCTCGAGGGGTAGGGGCGCCGACGGGCGGAGGTGGTCACGCCCGTACGGACCTGCGCAGGTCGGCGGTCTGAGCACCGCCTCACTAGGATGGAGGCATGAACCCCCGCCACCGCCGACTCGTCATCCCGGTGGCGCTGGGGGCCCTCATCCTCATCGTCGTCCTCGCCGCGGTCCTGTGACGACGGACGCGTGGGCGCACGTGCGTGCGGCCGTGCTCGACGCCGACCAGCTGGTGCGGGCCCTGGCGAGCGGGCGGCGCAAGGGACAGCCGGCGCCGGTGGTCGAGGGACGCGAGGTGCGGCGCGTCGAGGTCCGGGTCGTCGACCTCAAGGCGGGTCGCCACCTGCAGGTGACGTCGTACGACGAGACGCAGGCGCACACCACCAACCATGCGATCGGTGAGGATGCCGAGGCCGCGGTGCACGCGCTGCTCGCCCAACCGTTCGCCAACTGGCACGTCGACACCGCCGGCGAGACGCACCAGCTGCGGGTGACGAAGAAGGGCGTGCCGATGCTGCACACCTCCGTGCGCTCCGAGGACGTGGAGGTGTCGCGCGAGCACGACCGGGCCAAGGACCGGCTGCTCGCCGAGGACGACCCGGTCCTGGTCGCACTGGGCATCAGCGACGCGCACGGCCGGGTGAAGCCGACCCGCCAGGCCAAGTACCGGCAGGTCGAGGAGTTCCTCCGGCTGCTGGACGCCAGCCTCACCGAGGCCATGGCCCAGGGGCAGGTGCGCACGCCCACCGCGGACGACCCGCTGCGGATCGTGGACCTCGGCTGCGGCAACGCCTACCTGACCTTCGCCGCCCACGCGTTCCTCAGCCGTCGGCTGCCCGTCCGGATGACCGGCGTCGACGTGAAGCAGCAGTCGGCCGACCACAACTCGCAGGTCGCCGCGGGGCTCGGCATCGACGCGGACTTCGTCGTCGGCTCCATCGCCGACGCGCGACTCGACCGCGCGCCCGACGTGGTCCTGGCCCTGCACGCCTGCGACACCGCCACCGACGACGCGCTCGCCCGGGCACTGGAGTGGGGGGCCTCGCTCGTGCTCGCGGCGCCGTGCTGCCACCACGACATCGCCGCCCAGCTGCGCACCGCGCAGACGCCCGAGCCCTACGCCATGCTCACCCGCTACGGCATCCTGCGCGAGCGGTTCGCCGACACCCTCACCGACGCCCTGCGCGCCTCGCTGCTGCGTCGTGAGGGCTACCGGGTCGACGTCGTCGAGTTCGTCGAGAGCGCCCACACGCCCCGCAACACGCTGCTGCGCGCGGTCCGCACCGGCGCCGCCGGCGACGACGCGGCGAGGGAGTACGACGCGCTGCTGGCCGCGTGGGACGTACGTCCCAGGCTCGGGCAGCTGCTGGAGCAGCAGCACGGGCATGCCTGAGGCCGGACGAGTCGCGGTCGGGGTCTGCATCGCCCTGCCCTTCCTCCTCGGTGCCTCGGCCGGGGCCGACAGCGCAGAACAGCCCGCCTTCCGGTTCACCGACCCGGACATCGTCGAGTCCAGCGGGCTGGTCGTCCTGCCCGTCACGGCGACCGGTGCGCTCGTGGTCACCACCAACGACTCGGGCGACACGGGCCGGGTGTTCACCGTCGACGTCGGCTCCGGCAGCACGGTGGGCGTGACCTCGTGGACGCAGGATCCCGTGGACGTGGAGGCCCTCGCCCCCGCCGGCCCGGGCCACGTCTGGGTGGGCGACATCGGGGACAACCGCCACGTCCGCGACTTCGTCGAGGTGCTGCGGGTGCCGGTCGGCCCCGAGGACGTCGCCGCGGACCCGGACGCCTACGAGCTGGTCTATCCCGACGGCCCCCGTGACGCCGAGGCACTGGTCCGCCACCCGCTCACGGGCCAGCTCTTCGTGATCACCAAGGGTGTCTTCGCCGGCACCGTGTACGCCGCCCCGCTGCGGCTGCGCAGTGACCGGCCCAACCGGTTGACGGAGGTCGGCGAGGCGCCGGGCATGGTCACCGACGCCACGTTCCTGCCGGGCGGGGGAGGCGTGGTGATGCGGACCTACTCGACCGCCCACCTCGCCGCGTACCCGTCGTGGCAGCCGGTGACGTCGTGGGAGCTGCCCCAGCAGGAGCAGGGCGAGGGCATCGCGCTGGCCATGCGCGAGCTGCTGGTGAGCAGCGAGGGCGCGCGGTCGCAGGTGCTGAAGGTCGCGCTGCCGCCCGAGGCCGGTGCCACCGACCTGCGCGGACAGGCATGGACGGCCCTGCGCTGGCTCGCGACCGCCCGCGGGGTTCCCCTCTGACCGGTCATGGGTGGACCGTCAGGCGAGCGCCTCGTCCAGCGCCGCCTGCACGTGCAGCGTGGTGCACGGGAAGACCGGGATCTCGACGTCGGCCTGCTTGACCAGCAGCTCGAGCTCGGTGCAGCCGAGCAGCACGCCCCCGGCACCTGCGTCCCAGAGCTCCTCGATGATCGACACGACCCGGCTGCGGGTGCGGGGGAGCACGACGCCGTGGACGAGCTCCTCGTAGATCGCGTCGTTGAGGAAGTCGTGGTGGCGCGCGTCGGGCACGATGACGTGCAGGCCGTGGCTCTGAAGCCGGTCGACGAAGAACGACTCCGACATCGCGACCTTGGTGCCGATCAGGCCCACCGTCTCGATGCCCGAGGCCTTGACCGCCTCGGCCACGACGTCGGCGAGGTGCAGCACCGGGATGTCGACGGCTTCCCCGACCTGGTCTGCGACCTTGTGGAACGTGGTCGTGCACAGCAGCAGGAAGTCGGCGCCGGCGCGCTCGACGCCGCGGGCCGCCTCGGCCAGCAGCGTGCCGACCTGGTCCCAGCGCTCGTCGTCCTCGAGGTGGGTGACCTCGGCGAAGTCGACCGTGGTCAGCGCCAGCTTGGGCGAGGACAGGCCGCCCAGCCGCTCGCGCATCCCGAGGTTGAGGTCGCGGTAGTAGACCGCGCTGCTCTCCCAGCTCATCCCGCCCACGAGTCCGATGGTCTTCACGCGCGGCAGTCTTCCATGTCTCAGGACCTGTGCACCTTGTGTGCCGCTGCTTGGGCGCGCGGCTTGATGACCAGCTCGTCGATGTCGACGTGGGAGGGCCGGGTGGCGACCCACGCGATCGCGTCGGCGACGTCCTCGGCCAGCAGCGGCTGGTCCACCCCGGCGTAGACGGCGTCGGCCTTGGCCTGGTCGCCGCCGAACCGCACCAGCGAGAACTCGTCGGTGCGCACCATCCCCGGAGCCACCTCGGTGATCCGGATCGGCTCGCCGTTGAGCTCGAGCCGCAGGGTCTCGGTGACGACCTTCACGCCGTGCTTGGCGGCGGTGTAGCCGGCGCCGCCCTCGTAGGCCCACCGGCCGGCCGTCGACCCGACGTTGACGATCACGCCGTCGCCGCTCGCCCGGAGCGCGGGCAGCAGCGCCTGGGTGACGCGCACCAGCCCGAGGACGTTGACGTCGTACATCCAGCGCCAGCCGTCGAGGTCGGCGTCCTCCACCCGGTCGACGCCGACGGCGCCGCCCGCGTTGTTGACCAGGACGTGGCAGGTGGGTACGGCCGCGGCGAGGGCGGCCACCGAGTCGGGGTCGCTGATGTCGCAGGTCACGGCGACGCCGCCGATCTCCGCTGCGAGCTCCTCGATCCGCTCCGTGCGACGTGCGGCGCACACCACCCGGAAGCCCTCCTGGGCGAGTGCGCGGGCGGTGGCCGCGCCGATGCCGCTCGAGGCTCCGGTGACGACGGCGGTGCGGGGCTGGGTCTCGTCGTGGCTCATGCGCCCATCCTGCCAAGATGTCCCGGTGATCATCGCGGCGGCAGACGGTTCGGCCCTCGGGAACCCCGGTCCGGCAGGGTGGGCGTGGTACGTCGACGACACCTGCTGGGCGTCGGGCGGCTGGCCCCACGGCACCAACAACATGGGCGAGCTGATGGCGGTGCTGGACCTCCTCCAGCAGACCGCGCACCTCGACGAGGAGCTGCGCGTCTACTGCGACAGCCAGTACGTCATCAACACCATCACCAAGTGGATGGCCGGCTGGAAGCGCCGCGGCTGGCGCAAGGGCGACGGCAAGCCGGTGATGAACATCGAGCTGGTCAAGGCCCTCGACGCCGCGATGCAGGGCCGCGACGTGGACTTCGTCTGGGTCAAGGGCCACGCCGGCCACGAGCTCAACGAGGCCGCCGACCGGCTCGCCAACGCGGCCGCCGTCGCCTACCGCGACGGGCGCGAGCCAGATCCGGGGCCCGGGATCCCCGACAGCTCGATCGCGCACCCGGCCGCCCGCGTCGGGCAGACCGAGCCCGAGCCCGACCTCTTCTCCTCCGAGGAGCTGGAGGCCGCCGCGCTCACCGACGAGGAGCACGTGGTCGCGATGGAGCGCTCCCTGCTCTCCGACGAGGTGCGCTCGGACCGGGCCGCGGTCGCCGCGCTGCTGCACCCGGACTGGCAGGAGGTGGGTCGGTCGGGCCGGCTGTGGACCCGCGAGGAGCAGCTCGACGTGATCGGCCCGATCGGCCCGGTGGACGTCGAGGTGATCTCGGTCGACCGGGTGGGGGCCGACGCGATCCTGCTGCTGTGGCGTACGTCGACCGCCGAGCGCTCGACGTTGCGCAGCACGCTGTGGGTGCGCTCCGGTGGGCAGTGGCAGGCCCGCTTCCACCAAGGCACCGACGAGACCTGACTGGGCCCTCGCGGTGTGTCGTGGCACACTCTCCGGATGCCCCTCGTGAAGCTCTCCGCTTCCGCCGCGCTCCTGGGTGGTCTGCTGCTGATCGTCCACGCCCTGCTCGGCGGCGGCAACGATCCCTTCTCCAGCACCCTGCACTTCGTGGGCCTGACCTGCCTGGTCGTCGCCGCGGGCGCCTTCGGCACGACGCTCGTCAAGAGCGACGCCGTCGGGATGCGCGTCGTGGTCGGCGTGGCGTCGGGCCTGCTCGCGCTCTCGATGATCGAGGCGTTCCGACCGGCCGGGACCTCGTGGTACGACGGCTTCTGGGGCGTCGTGGCCGCCGTCATCGGTGGACTCGCCCTGGCCCGCGGTCGCGGCCGGGCCACGGGGCGCGCCACCGGCGCCCACGCCCGCTGACCCACCCTTGCGGAGACGCTCGGGAATCCTCCGGCGCGGTCCTTGGTTGTGCCGGAGGTGCCAGAAGTCCGGCACCCCGACCGAAGGAGACAGCGTGGGCGAGCGGGTGGCCATGATCAGCCTGCACACCTCCCCCCTGGACCAGCCGGGGACGGGCGACGCCGGGGGCATGAACGTCTACGTCATCGAGCTGTCGAAGCGACTCGCCGCGCAGGGCATCGCCGTCGACGTCTTCACCCGCGCCACGTCGTCGGCCCTGCCCCAGGTCGTCGAGGCGGCCGACGGGGTCCTGGTGCGCCACGTCGCCGCCGGTCCCTTCGAGGGCCTGACCAAGGGCGAGCTCCCCGGCCAGCTGTGCACGTTCGCCCGCGAGGTGCTGCGGGCCGAGGCGATGCAGCCGCTCGGCCACTACGACGCCGTCCACTCCCACTACTGGCTCTCCGGGCAGGTCGGCGCCCTCGCCCGGGACCGCTGGAACGTCCCGCTCGTGCACTCGATGCACACCATGGCCAAGGTCAAGAACGAGGCGCTCGCCGACGGCGACACGCCCGAGCCCGTCTCGCGGGTCATCGGCGAGGAACAGGTCGTCGAGGCTGCCGACCTGCTGGTCGCCAACACCGACACCGAGGCGCGCCAGCTCGTCGACCTCTACGACGCCAGCCCCGACGCCGTCGAGGTGATCCACCCGGGCGTCGACCTCTCCGTCTTCACCCCGCACGGGCGTCATGAGGCCCGGCGGCGGCTGGGCCTGCCCGAGGACGCGGTGGTGCTGCTGTTCGCCGGCCGCATCCAGCCGCTCAAGGCGCCCGACGTGCTCCTGCGCGCCGTCGAGGTGCTGCTCGAGCAGGACCCGTCGTTGCGCCGGCGCCTCGTCGTGCCCGTCGTGGGCGGTCCGTCCGGCTCCGGGCTCGAGCACCCCACGGCGCTGGCCGACCTGGCCGGCGACCTCGGCATCAGCGACGTCGTACGTTTCGTCCCGCCGGTGAGCCAGACCGAGCTGGCGGTCTGGGCGTCCGCCGCGACCGCCGTGGCGGTGCCGTCCTACAACGAGTCCTTCGGCCTGGTGGCCGTCGAGGCCCAGGCCACGGGCACCCCCGTCGTGGCCGCGGCCGTGGGCGGCCTGACGACCGTCGTGCGCGACGGGGTGAGCGGCCTGCTGGTCGACACCCACGAGCCCCGCGACTGGGCCGCCAGCCTGCGCCGCCTCATCGACGACCCCGGGCTGGTCGACCGGCTCGGCAGGGGAGCCGTCGCCCACGCGCAGGAGTTCTCCTGGGAGCGGACCGCCGAGCGCACGCTCGAGGCCTACGCACGGGCCGCCGGCCGGATGCGTGCTGAGATGGTGTCGTGACCCCAGTCGAGACCGTCCGCGCCTACCTCGCCGACAACGAGATCGAGCACCAGGAGACGAACCGGGACGGCGTCGAGGGCGCGAGCTTCTCGCTGAGCCTGCCGGGGGAGAAGAAGCTCCAGACCCCTGTGCGCCTCGACGTCGGGCCGCACGCGCTGGGTGTGCACGCGTTCGTGTGCCGCAACCCCGACGAGAACCACGCCCGGGTCTACCGCTGGCTGCTGGAGCGCAACCTGCGGATGTACGCCGTCTCGTTCGCCGTCGACCGCCACGGGGACATCTACCTCGAGGCGCGGCTGCCGCTGGCGTCGGTGAGCCACGACGAGCTCGACAAGATCCTCGGCTCGGTGCTGGCCAACGCCGACGAGTCGTTCAACGCCATCCTCGAGCTCGGTTTCGCCTCCTCCATCCGCAAGGAGTGGGAGTGGCGGATCTCCCGCGGGGAGTCGACCCGCAACCTCGAGGCGTTCCGCGGGTGGCTCGAGGCCGGCTCCGGCCCGGAGTGAGCCTCAGCGCGCCGCCGGCCTGCGGCGCGTCATCAGCACGCCGACGATCGCCAGCGCCCCGCCGACGAAGGTCAGCGACGGCGGCACCTCGTCGATCGTCAGCCAGGCGATGAGCGTCGCGATCCCGGGCACGAGGAAGGTCGTGAGGGACAGGGCGCCGGCGTCGGTGTGGGTCAGGGCGTAGGCCCAGGTCGTGAAGGCGACCGCCGTCGGCAGGACGCCGAGGTAGACGATCCACCACAGCTCGGACCCACCGTCGGCGACGATCGACGGCAGGTCGCCCGAGAAGGGCAGGCACGTCACGGCGCCCATCAGGAACGACACGAAGACGACCTGCACCGACGGCAGCCGGCGCAGCAGCACCTTCTGCGTCAGCACGCCGACGGCGTACATCGCCGCCGCGACGAGCACGAGCACCACGCCGAGCACGCTGGCGTCGGCGTCGGTCGACGAGCCGCGGGCGATGACGGCGACGCCGGCGAACCCCACGACCATGCCGGCCAGCAGCCATCCGTGCAGCCGCTCGCCGAACAGCGGCACCGCGAGCAGTGCGACGATGACCGGCCCGATCTGGATGATCATCGCCGCCGTGCCGGCGTCGACGTGGCGCTCGCCAGCGTTGAGGGTGAGGTTGTAGACGCCGAACCAGCCCACGCCGCCGAGCGCGAGCAGCGCCCACTCACGACGGGTCGGGGGCACCCACCCACGTCGCAGCACGAGCGGGAGGACGACCAGCGCGGCAACGAGCAGCCGCCCGGTGCCGATCGCGCCGGGGCTGACGTCGTGGGCCACGTGGCGGATGACGACGAAGGCCGAGGCCCACATGAGCAGCGTGACGCCGCCGGCCGCCACCGGCAGCCACGTCGGTGGAGCGGTGGTCTCGCCGGGGTGCTGCTGGGTGATCGTCACGGGTCAAGGCTAGGTACGGTCATGACCGACCGCCAGCGCTTTTCGGACGTCGACCACCGAGATCCCGCCGCGTGGCAATCACCGGTTACCCGGTGACCGCTGAGGTTGTCGACCGTTGCAACGGTCGATAACCCGAGGAACCACCGGGTAACCGGTGATCGCGACAGGGCTCAGAGGTCGAGCTTGTAGCCCAGCCCGCGGACCGTGACGAGGTACTTCGGCTCGCTCGGGTCGGGCTCGAGCTTGGCGCGCAGCCGCTTCACGTGCACGTCGAGGGTCTTGGTGTCGCCGACGTAGTCCGAGCCCCAGACCCGGTCGATCAGCTGGCCGCGGGTCAGCACCCGGCCCGGGTTGCGGAGGAACATCTCCAGGAGCTCGAACTCCTTCAGCGGCAGCCGCTGCTCGGAGCCGTCGACGGTGACGACGTGGCGCTCCACGTCCATCCGCACCGGTCCGGCCTCGAGGGTGTCCGGCATCAGCTCGGGCTCCTGGCCGCGGCGCAGCACGGCGCGGATCCGGGCGACGAGCTCGCGGGGGGAGTAGGGCTTGGTGACGTAGTCGTCGGCGCCCAGCTCGAGGCCGACCACCTTGTCGACCTCGTCGTCCTTGGCGCTGACCATGATCACCGGGACCGAGGAGGTCTGGCGGATCTGGCGGCACACCTCGGTGCCGGGCACGCCGGGGAGCATCAGGTCGAGGAGCACGATGTCGGGGCCGAACCGGTCGAACTCGGTGAGGGCGGTGTTGCCGTCGGCGGCGATCGCCACCTCGTAGCCCTCCTTGCGGAGCATGTAGGCGAGTGCGTCGCTGTAGCTCTCTTCGTCCTCGACGACGAGTACGCGGGTCATCTGGTTGTCTCCTGCTGTGTTCTGCGTGGTGGGGACACGGGGGTGGCGGGCTGTGCGGGCACGACGACCTCGACCGGGGTGGTGGGCCCGTGGCCCTGCCCGGGCTCGGAGTTGCGGGGGAGCGTGAGCGTGAAGGTGGATCCCTGCCCCTCGACCGACCAGACCGAGATGTCGCCGCCGTGCGTGGCGGCCACGTGCTTGACGATGGCGAGCCCGAGGCCGGTGCCGCCGGTGGAGCGGTGGCGGGCCGGGTCGACGCGGTAGAACCGCTCGAAGATGCGCTCGATCTCGTGGGAGGGGATGCCGATGCCCTGGTCGACCACCGAGATCTGGACCTGGTCGCCCTGGGAGCGGGTCGTCACGACGACGCGTGAGCCGTTGCCGGAGTAGGCGACCGCGTTGGCCACCAGGTTGCTGACCGCGGCACCGATCTGCTCCTGCGACCCGAAGACCTCCAGGCCGTGCTCCCCGCGGGACTCGACGGTGATCTCCTTGGCGGCCGCGTCCATGGCGCTCGTGTCGACGGCGGTGGCGACCGCGGCGTCGAGGTCGACCATGACGGGGGTCTCGAGCGGGTCGTGGCCCTGGAGCCGGGAGAGCTCGATGATCTGCTGGACGAGCTTGGAGAGGCGGTCGCTCTCGGTGAGCATCCGGTTGGCGAAGCGCTGGACGGCCTCCGGGTCGTCGGAGGCGTCGGTGACCGCCTCGGCGAGCAGCCGGATCGCCCCGACCGGGGTCTTGAGCTCGTGGCTGACGTTGGCCACGAAGTCGCGACGCACCTCCTCGACCCGCCGCTCGCGGGTGCGGTCCTCGACCAGCGCCAGGACCAGCCGTGCGCCCAGCGGCGCGACGCGGGCCGTGAGCGTGCGCACGGAGCGACCGTCGGAGCCGGGCAGGTCGAGCTCGCTCTCGCGGATCTGGCCGTCGCGACGCACCTGCGCGACGAGGTCGAGCAGCTCGGGCACCACGAGGGTGTTGCCGCGCACCAGCCCGAAGGCGTACGCCGGCGCCGAGGCCTTGAGCACGTGGTCGGACTCGTCGACGACGACCGCGCTCGATCGCAGGATGCTCAGGACGGCGGCGACACCGGCCTGCACGACGGGCTCCTCAACCTCGGGGAGGGTGTGCCGCTGGCGGTCGCTGATGTGCCAGGCGAGCACCGCACCGCCCGCCACGATGGCCCCGATGATCGCGGCCAGACCAGCCTGCATCGTCGGATCCACGCTCACATCGTACGCATGGGGGCGGGGGCGCCGGCCCCGGTGGACCGGCAGCGCCGAGTGTTCACGCGCCGTTCATCGGGCACCCATATCTGTTTGCTTGGGGTGCCTACAGTCCGCCTCATGCGTGAGGCTTTCCATGACCAGCTCGACGGCATCTTCGCCGACCTGTCCGACATCTGCGGTCAGGTCGAGGTCGCAGTCCGCGAGGCCACCAAGGCGCTGATGTCGGGCGACGTCCACACCGCCGACCAGGTGATCAGCGGCGACAAGGCGATCGACGCCGCCCGCGAGCGCGTCGACGACACCGCCTTCCAGCTGCTCTCGCTCCAGCAGCCGGTCGCCGGCGACCTGCGGATGATCGTCTCGGCGCTGCGGATGGTGAGCGAGCTCGAGCGGATGGGCGACCTCTCCGTCCACGTCGCCAAGATCGCGCGCCTGCGCGTGCCGTCCGTCGCCGTGCCCGAGGAGCTGCGCCCGACGATGGAGCGGATGGCCGAGACGGCCGAGGACATGGTGCGCCGGGTGCGGGGCATCATCGTCGACCGCGACGTCGAGGCGGCGATCGAGCTCGGCCGCGACGACGAGATCATGGACCAGCTGCGCCGCCGCAGCTTCACCGAGCTGCTCTCCACCGACTGGCAGCACGGCGTCGAGGCCGCGGTCGACATCGCCTTGCTGGGTCGCTACTACGAGCGGATCGCCGACCACTCGGTGTCGGTGGCGAACCGCGTCGTCTTCGTGGTCACCGGCGAGCAGCCGAACCGCGACTGACGCGCCCCGGCCCCCCGGCGGGTCCCGTCCATCTGGCGACTCGAGCGGACATATGGCCGCTCAACCACCGGCATACCGGTGCACCAGCGGCCATTTCGGTGCACTAGTGCCAGGGCGGTCGCTATCGCGACGCGAGCGACCACAGGTCCGCTCGAGTGGCGATATGGACGCTCAGCGCCCCTGGTTGGCGACGGCCGCGGCGGCCTCCGCCGCGGCCTCGGGGTCGAGGTACTCGCCCCCGGCGACGGTCGGCTGCAGGTCGTCGTCGAGGCGGTAGACCAGCGGCATGCCGGTCGGGATGTTGAGCCCCGCGATGTCCTCGTCGGAGATGCCGTCGAGGTGCTTGACGAGCGCCCGCAGGCTGTTGCCGTGCGCTGCGACGAGGACGGTCTTCCCGTCCTTCAGGTCGGGGACGATGTCGGACTCCCAGTAGGGGAGGAACCGCGCGATGACGTCCTTCAGGCACTCCGTGCGGGGCATCTCCTCGCCGAGGTCGGCGTAGCGGGGGTCGCCTGCCTGGGAGAACTCCGAGGAGTCGTCGATCGGCGGGGGTGGGGTGTCGAACGAGCGGCGCCAGAGCATGAACTGCTCCTCGCCGAACTCCTCGAGCGTCTGCTTCTTGTCCTTGCCCTGCAGCGCGCCGTAGTGGCGCTCGTTGAGCCGCCACGAGCGCCTCACCGGGATCCAGTGGCGGTCGGCGGCGTCGAGCGACAGGTGCGCCGTGGTGATGGCGCGACGCTGGAGCGAGGTGTGGACGACGTCGGGCAGCAGGCCCGCCTCGACCAGCAGCTGGCCCCCGCGGACCGCCTCGGCACGTCCCTTCTCGGTCAGGTCGACGTCGACCCAGCCGGTGAAGAGGTTCTTGGCGTTCCAATCGCTCTCGCCGTGGCGGAGCAGGACCAGGGTGTACGTCATGAGGCGTCCATGCCTTCCCAGTAGCCGGTGTCGTCGGAGACGACGGGCACGTTGAGCATGATCCGCTCGCCGTTGCCGAAGTCGATCGCGAGCGGGACGACGTCGCCCGCCTTGAAGTCCCCGGTCAGCACGATGTCGGCCGCAGGGTCGGCGAGGTTGACCAGGCCGCCCGCGGGGATCTCGATCGGGTCGAAGGCGGCCGCCTCGATCGACGTGCCCTCGTCGCCGGAGACGCCGCTGAAGGTCTGCTCCTCCTCGGCGTCGTTGTTGGAGAACGACGCCACGAACGTGCCCGAGCCCTCGGCTGCCGAGACGACGACCGCGGAGAGGACGTCGACGTCTCCCTCGCGGTTGTTGGCGCCACTGGCCGGGGTGTAGTCCCGCTCGGTGGCGTAGTCGAAGCCACAGGAGGACAGCGGAGCGGCGAGCGCGAGGACCGCGGCGGCGGTCACGAGAGGTCGGAGCTGCATGGCGCACAGCCTAGCGTCGGCTCAGGTCAGTCCGACGGTCCGCCCGGCGACGAGCATCCCGAGCACGACGAGACCCGTGAACACGCCCGCCGCGACCAGCAGCCGGGGGGTGCCCGTACGCAGTGCCAGCACGAGGGGGAGCGAGCGCTCGCCCTCCTCGTGGTCGCGGACGAGACCGGGCAGGGCCGTGAGCAGGTGGACGCCCAGGCCGAGGGCCGCCGCGAGCGCGGTCATCACGGGCGTGGGCGGCGTGGTCGTGCCGACGCCGTTCCACCCGCCGTACGCCAGGAACGCGGGGTAGAGGGCGAAGCTCGCCATCCAGGGTGCGAACGACGTCGTCCGGGCGTGCAGCAGCCGGTCGCCGACCGCGGCGATCGCGAGCAGCGCCAGGTAGCTCGCGCCGGCGAGGCGACCGTTGGCCACGGCGAGGGGTACGACGAGCAGCACCGCGCACGTCAGCGCGAACCACACCGTCCCCGGCTCCAGCGTGCCCCCGCTCAGCGGCTTGTCGGGGCGGTGCCGGGCGTCGCGGCGCCGGTCGGAGAGGTCGTCGGCCCAGCCCAGGATCGACTGGCCGACCAGCACGGTGACGAGGACCAGGCCGACCTCGCGCACGGGGCGTCCGGACACGGCGGCCGCCGTGCCGAGCGCCGCAGCAGTGACCAGGGCCTGGCGCGGGTGCGCTGCACGGACGAGGAGCAGCGCCGGGGTCGTCGGCATGGGCCGCAGTATGTCCCAGACCCCGTCCCGGACCTGGTCGCACCACAGGAGGAGGCGATGTGTCAAGCCCGGAAGTGCCCTCTGACCTGCACAAACGCGTCGGGAGGAGATTCGAACCCGTGTTAGGATGGTCACCTAGGAAGGGGAACTGAACATATGACTTTCACCGTTGGCGAAACGGTCGTCTATCCCAATCACGGGGCCGCTGTCATCGAGGACATCGAGATGCGGACGATCAAGGGAGAGGACCGGCAGTACCTCGTTCTCCGGATCGTCGCCCAGCAGGACCTGGTCGTCCGCGTGCCGGCCTGCAACCTCGACCTCGTCGGCGTCCGTGACGTCGTCGACAAGGAAGGGCTCGACCGCGTCTTCGACGTGCTGCGCGCCGCGCACGTCGAGGAGCCGACCAACTGGTCGCGCCGCTACAAGGCCAACCTCGAGAAGCTGCACTCCGGTGACGTGATGAAGGTGTCCGAGGTCGTCCGCGACCTCTGGCGCCGCGAGCGTGACCGCGGGCTGTCGGCCGGCGAGAAGCGGATGCTGGCCAAGGCGCGGCAGATCCTGGTCTCCGAGCTGGCCCTGGCCGAGAAGACCAACGAGGACAAGGCGGAGGCGATGCTCGACGAGGTGCTCGCCTCCTGAGCGTCTTCGACGACCACCGGCACGACCCCGCAGGAGATGATCCTGCGGGGTCTCGCTGTCTCGGCGTGGTCCTGGACGAGGACCGTGGCTCGCTGCCCTTCACCCTGATCCACGGTGAGGCCCTGGTGGCGTGCGCGGCCTGGGCGCTGGGCGAGGCCGGGGTCGACATCGTCGACGCCACGGTCGTCTGGGAGGCGGTCACCGAGGCGGGCGAGGACTTCGTGCTGCACGACTCGCTGTGCCCGATGACGCCGCCGGACTTCATCGCCGCCTGCATCGAGCAGGCCAGGTCCTCGGGGCACGCCGTGGTGGGCGTGCGGCCGGTGACCGACACCGTGAAGGCGCTCTCCGACGGCCTGGTGGGTGACACCCTCGACCGCGACAGCCTGCTCGCGGTCACCTCGCCGCTGGTCGTCCCGGCCGGTGTCGTCGTGGCGCTCGCCCGGCGGCCGGTGTCCGACCTCGCGCAGGCGGTGGCCGACCTGGCCGCTGCCGGGCACCCGGTCGAGACCCTGCCCGCACCCACGGAGGGTCGTCGGGTGACGTCCGCCGACGACGTACGCCTCCTCGGCACCCTCACCGACGCGCGGGGCTGAGCTCCAGCGCCAGCGCGACGTCCTCGGGGAAGGTGACCTTGAGGTTGAGCGCGCTCCCGGGGACCGCGGCGACCGGGACGTCGGCGTACGCCGAGACGCACGCGGCCGTGTCGGTGCCCTCGAAGCCGTCCTCGGCGGCGGCCCGGTAGGCGGCCAGCACTGCGCCGGCGCGGAAGGCCTGCGGCGTCTGCACCGCACCCACGGCCTCGGTGACCGGCGTCAGGTCCGCGTGGAGGAGCTGGGTGACCGGTACGACCGGGATGGCACCGCCGACCTCGCGTGCTGCGTCGACGACCGAGCGCCAGAGGTCGACGCCCGCCAGGGGCCGTGCCCCGTCGTGGACCACCACGACGTCGACGTCGCCCGACTCGATGTCGCCGGCGAGCACGCGCAGCGCCGCCCACTCCGAGGCGTGGCGGGTGGCGCCCCCGTCGACGACGAGCACCTCGCGCTCGCCCAGGTGCGGCGCGACCGCGGCCTCCACGGCCGCGCGGTCCTCCGGGCGTACGACGAGCACGAGGCGTCGTACGTCGGGGAGGGCGAGGGCGTCGCGCACCGACCACACCAGCACGGGCACGTCGCGCAGGGGGAGGAGCACCTTGTTGACCTCGGCCCCCACGCGGCTGCCCGAGCCGGCGGCGAGGATGACGACCGCGGTCGGCATCAGCGGGTGACCAGCGCCGTGGCGATCGCGGCCACCCCTTCACCGCGTCCGGTCAGGCCGAGCCCGTCGGTGGTCGTGGCCGAGACCGTCACCGGCGCGCCCACCGCGGCCGAGAGCGCGGCGGCTGCCTCTTCGCGACGGGGTCCGAGACGCGGCACGTTGCCGATCACCTGCACGGCGACGTTGCCGATGTCCCAGCCCTCGGCCCGCAGCCGGCGGGCCGTCTCGGCGAGGAGCGTCGTGCCGGGGGCCCCGGCCCACTCGGGCTCCGAGGTCCCGAAGTTGCTGCCGAGGTCGCCCAGCCCGGCGGCCGAGAAGAGCGCGTCGCAGGCCGCGTGCGCCGCCACGTCGGCGTCCGAGTGCCCCTCCAGCCCGGCGGGCTCGTCCGGCCACGCGAGACCGGCGAGGTGCATCGGGACACCCTCGGCCAAGCGGTGGACGTCGGTGCCGATGCCGATGCGGGGGGTGCTCACGTCGGCATCATGCCTGACGCCCGACACAATGGACGCGTGACCACTCGCCGTCCTCCCTGGGTGCTGGCCGGAGTCCTCGCCGGGCTCGCGGGGCTGGCGACGAGCTATGCCACTGCGATGGTGCTCACCATCCGCGAGTCACCGGTGGTCGCCGTCGCCGAGATGCTCATCAGGCTCACCCCGGGTGCCGTCGCCGAGCGGGCGATCTCGGTCCTGGGTCACCTCGACAAACCGGCTCTCGTGGTCGGCATCCTCGTCTTCCTCCTGGCCTGCTTCGCGGGTGCCGGTGCGCTGGCCCGCCGGTCCTGGTGGCGGCCCGTCCTGGTGTGGGTGGCCCTCGCCGGCGTCGGCCTGGCTGCTGTGGTCACCCAGCGCAGCGCGGGACTGGTCGACGCGCTGCCCGTGCTCGTGGGGCTGCTGACCTGGGTCACCGTCCACTCGGCGCTGAACGACGCGCTCCGCCGCGAGCAGCGCGCCCCCGACCTCGTGTCGCGCGAGCGGCGGGTGTTCGTGATGGTCGCGGGTGCAGTGGGTCTCGCATCGATCGGGATCGCGGTCGCGGGCCGCTTCGTCGGGGCTGGCCGGCGGCATGTCGAGGCGAGCCGCCGGCTGCTGCGCATCCCCGGCGTCACCCGGCGCGAGGCGCCGGCCTCGACGTCGCTCGGGCTACGCGGCATCGCGCCCTGGCAGACGCCCAACGAGGACTTCTACCTGATCGACACCACCATCGCGAAGCCCGTCATCGAGCCGGAGGAGTGGTCGCTGCGCATCCACGGCCTGGTCGACCGCGAGCTGACGCTGAGCTACTCCCAGCTCGTCGCCCGCCAGCTGACGGAGTCGTGGATCACCCTCAGCTGCGTGAGCAACGAGGTCGGCGGCGGGTTGGTCGGCAACGCTCGCTGGAGCGGCGTACGCATCGCCGACCTGCTGGCCGACCTCGGCGTCGCCGACGAGGCCGACTGCGTGCTGCAGACCTCGCACGACGGGTGGTTCTGCGCGACGCCGCTGGAGACGCTGACCGACGACCGCGACGCGATGCTGGCGGTGGCGATGAACGGGCGCCCGCTGCCCATCGAGCACGGCTTCCCGGTGCGCACGATCGTGCCGGGCCTCTACGGCTACGTCTCCGCGACCAAGTGGGTCGTCGACCTCGAGGTCACCACGTTCGACCAGGCGGTCGGCTACTGGACGACCAAGGGCTGGTCGGCTGAGGGGCCCGTGAAGATAGCCTCGCGCATCGACGTGCCGCGCTCGGGTGACGACGTCGAGGCGGGGGAGGTCTCGGTCGGCGGTGTCGCCTGGCACCAGCACACCGGCATCGCGTCGGTGGAGGTCCAGCTCGACGGTGGGGAGTGGACGCGCGCCGAGCTGGGGTTCGTGCCGTCGCTCGACACGTGGGTCCAGTGGACCGTCACGCTCGACGTGCCCGAGGGCGACCACGAGCTGCGCGTGCGCGCGACCGGCCGCGACGGTGCGACCCAGACCAGCGTCGAGCGCGCGCCCGACCCCGACGGCGCGACCGGGTGGCACACCATCGAGATCAGCGCGCGTTGACGCTCAGCTGTTGCGGATGACGTACGCCGTCCCGCCGGAGGCAGCGAGCCAGATCCGCTCGAACTGCGCGCGGTCGTAGACGCGGCGGACCTCGCCGTTGCTGGCGCCGGCCGGGTCGTTGACGACGACGTCGCCGTCGGCCTCGAAGCCGACGATGACCAGCAGGTGGCCGTTGCTGGCCGAGATGGGCGCGCCGGTGAGCTGGTTGCGACCGAACGCGATGGAGGCGATGACGGGCACCCCGGCCGCGACGTGGTCCTCGGCCTCGCGCAGGTCCCGCATCCGGGTGACGTAGGAGTCGCCGGCGACGAGCGTCGCGGCGTAGGCGGTGTTGAACGCCCAGTTGCCGGTGCCGTCGTAGCCGTGGTCGTAGACCATCTTGGCGGTGTGGTCGACGACCGCGTCGACGTGGCCGGGCGTGATCCCGGTGGGGGTCGGCGAGATGCCGTAGTAGCCGAGCACCATGGCCGTGGAGGTCGCGGAGCACCACGCCTCACCGCCTCCGCCCCACTGCGGGTAGTGGCCGCTGTGCACCATCTGGGAGTACGTCGGGACGGCCAGCACGGTGCCGACGCCCGGGCCGGGCTTGGAGGTGGGTCGGGGGGTCGCGGCGTCGACCGAGGCCACCGCGCCGACGCGCTCGAGGGCGACGCCGAGGCTGGAGCCCCGCGGACGCATGAGGGTCACCCGGACCTGCCAGGACGTGACCGCGCTGGCGGCGTACCAGGTGTCGACGCTGACGCGGCCGAGGTCGTCGCTCTGGCCGGAGTAGGTCGTACGCGGAACGGGACGGCTGGTCCGCGCCCAGTCGGCGACGGTGTCCCAGGTGCCGATGGTGCCGTCGGCCGCGCGGGCGCGCACCTCGACGCGCACCAGGCTCCTGCCGGGGGTCGCCGCCTCCCAGGTCGGGACGAGGTCGGTGGCGCCGAAGCCGGGTGTGGCCCAGGGCGAGGTCCAGGTTCCTGCCTCGTACGCACGGCCGGCCACGGTGCGCGGCTTCGGGGTGAGGAGCGAGACCTGGCCGCGGCCGAGCTTGAGGCCGCGTCGCTTGCCCGCCTTGAAGTCGGCGTAGCTGCTCCAGGACGTCAGCGCGACCTGCGGCGTCGCCCGCTGGCGCTCGTCGCTGTGCGTCGCGGCGCCTGCGGGGGCCGGTAGCACGCTGCCGAGCAGGAGGGGGAGGGCCAGGGCGAGGGCGGCGGGGCGTCGGAGCACCGCCCGACGATAACCCGGCGCGACCTCATCCGTCCCAGTAGTCACACGGCTCCACCCCATCGAGGGACTCTAGGGCGAATGTTCACGAAATTGCCGCAGGCCGATGTCAGGTGTTTTCCGCCACATGTCGGTGGTGCCACTTAGCCTGTGCTCGGCCGCCATCGGGTTGTCCTGCGGCCCTCGATCCCAGGGGACCTCTCACCTTGCCCTCACGCACGTGGCGCACAGCGCTCAACTTCACCGCCTTGTTGTCCCTCGTCGCAGCGCCGCTCGCGCTGGGGTTCGGTGCCCCCGCGAGCGCGAGCGTCAGCTCCGCGATCTCGACGTTCCCCTACACCCAGGACTGGTCGGGGCTCACCGCCGCGAGCACGTGGGCGGACTTCCCCGGGGTGGAGGGCTTCAACACTGGCACGTCGATCGCGGCGAACAACGCGCCCAACACCACGGATGTGGGCACGCTGACGGCCGAGGGCACCTTGACCTCGGCCCTCTCGCTCCAGGCCGCCACGGCTGTGCCGAACACTGTGAGCACCGGAGGCGTCCTCGGCTTCTACAACGTCCCGGGAGCCAGCAAGACGGTGGCGCTGAGTGCCACGGGGACGCAGACGGCCCCGCTGCTGGTCCTCCACCTCGACGCGACCGGCAAGTCCGGTTTCACCGTCGACTACGACGTCCAGGACCTCGACAGCAGCGCCGACGACCAGCCGACGCGAGTCGCCCTGCAGTACCGCGTCGGCACGTCGGGTGCCTACACCAACGTCCCCTCCGCCTACCTGACCGACGCGACCGTGGCGAGCAACACCACCGTGCCGACCAGCCACGTGTCGGCGTCGCTCCCGTCTGCCGTCGACGGCCAGTCCGACGTCTTCCTGCGCGTCATCACCATCGACAACGCCTCCGGCAGCAACGAGCACGTCGGCATCGACAACATCAACATCGCCGCCGGCGGCGCTCCGGCTCCGCTCGCGGCCACCGACCCGGGCGACAAGACCGGCTACGTCAGCAAGCCGATCGCCTCGTTCACCCTGGCTGCTTCGGGTGGCAAGGCGCCGTACACCTGGACCGCGACGGGGCTCCCCGACGGGATCACCGTGAGCAGCGCCGGCGTCGTGTCCGGCACGCCCACCCAGGCCGGCACCTACACCGTGACCGCGACGGCCACCGACGCCGCCTCCGCCACCGCGACGGCCGAGTTCGTCATCACCGTCTCCGACCTGCCGGACCTGCCGCTCACTTCCATCCCCGACATCCAGGGCACCGGTGAGACCTCCCCGCTGGCGGGCCAGGACGTCGCGGTGGAGGGCATCGTCACCGCCCGCTACCCCGACGGCGGCATCAACGGCTATGTCATCCAGACCGCCGGATACGACGCGGCGTCCGACGAGACGCCCGGCGCCTCCGACGCCCTCTTCGTCTACCAGGGCGCCGCTCCCAGCTACACGCCCCCTGCCATCGGCGACCACGTCAAGATCCTCAGCGGTCGTGTCAGTGAGTTCGGCGGCATCACCGAGATCACCGTGACCAAGGGCGACTTCGTCGAGCCCCGCACCGCCACGACCGCAGAGGCCGTCGTCCCGGGCACCGTCATCCCCGGCACCGACTGCGCCCCGGGTGCGTGCCCCACGGGCGCCGAGCTCGACGCACTGCGCGAGGCGCACGAGCACGAGGCTTTCCTCCCCGCCGGTCCGCACACCGTCACCGACTCCTACAGCGGCGGCGTCGGCTCGTCCTCGATGCGTGGTGAGTTCAAGCTGGCCATGGCCTCCGACGAGCCGCTCTACGTCCCGCTCGAGCTGGCGAAGCCCACCGAGACCGCGAAGCTCGCGGACATCACGGCCTTCAACGCCGCGCACGGCGTCGTGCTCGACGACGGCGCCACAGTGAGCTTCAACGCCACCACGGCCTATCCCTGGCTCACCCTGACCAACACGGTCCGCGCGGGCGCCGGGGCGACCTTCGTGAAGCCCGTCGTCCTCGACTACCGCTTCGGCAGCTGGCGCCTCCAGCCGTCGAGCCGGATCCAGCCCGGCAACGACGGCAGCGGCCAGGTCGCCTTCGAGCAGGACCGGCCGGCGGCACCCGAGAGCGTGCTGGGCGATGAGGGCAACCTCAAGATCGCCACGTTCAACATGCTCAACTACTTCGTCCACCCGGCGCAGGACTGGGTGACCACCGGCGGCGACGCCTACCCGGGCACCGACCGCAAGTGCACCTACTACAACGACCGCCAGGGCAACCGCATCACTGCCAACACCTGCACGTGGCGTGACCCGCGCACGCAGCCGCCCGGCACCCTGCCCGACATCGGCCCCCGCGGCGCCGCGACTGCTGCCAGTCTCAGCCGGCAGCAGGTCAAGGAGGTCGCCGCCATCAACACGATGGACGCCGACGTGATGAGCCTCGAAGAGGTCGAGAACCCCGTCAAGCTCGGTTACTCCGACCGCGACGCGGCCCTCAAGGTGCTCGTCGCCGCCCTCAACGCCGACTGGGACGCCAACCACCCGGGCGAGGCGCCGCGTTGGGCCTTCGTGCCCAGCCCGCGCCCCGAGGCGCAGCCGACGGTCCAGGAGCAGGACGCGATCCGCAACGCGTTCATCTACAACCCGCGCTCGGTGAAGGCGATCGGTGCCTCGCAGATCCTGGTCAACTCCCCGGCCATGCGCAACGCGCGTGAGCCACTGGCGCAGGCCTTCAAGCACGTCGACGGCACGCGTGACGACGCCTTCATCGTCATCACCAACCACTTCAAGTCGAAGGGTGGTCCGGACGACCCGAGCACGATCGCGGGCACGGACAACGAGGACACCGGGAACGGGGCGGGCTCCTACAACGGTGACCGCGTCCGTCAGGCCAGGGCTCTCGACGCCTTCGCAGACTCGCTGGTCGAGGACAAGGGCATCGCGCCGGTCTTCATGACCGGTGACTACAACGCCTACTCCGCCGAGGACCCCATCACCACGCTCGAGAGCCTCGGCTGGAACCCCTTGGACGCCAAGAACGGAGAGACCAGCTACTTCTTCGGTGGCCTGGCCGGCTCGCTCGACCACGTGTTCGCCAACGACGCTGCGCTGGCCATGGTGCAAGAGGCCACGATCTGGCCGATCAACGCCAACGAGCCGGTCTACTACGAGTACAGCCGCTTCAACTACAACGTCACGCCGCTCTACGACCAGACCGCGTTCCGGTCCTCCGACCACAACCCGGAGATCATCGGCATCAAGGCCCCGATCTCGGCCGCCCCGGCGACCGTCGACACCGTCCAGGTCCTCGCGTCCAACGACTTCCACGGTCGTCTGCTCGACGACCCGGCGAGCGCGTCGGCGGGTGCCGCGGCGATGGCCGGCGCCGTGAAGGGCCTGCGTGCCGCCAACGACAACACCGCGTTCGTGATGGCCGGTGACATCGTCGGCGCATCGACGTTCGAGTCGTTCATCCAGAACGACAAGCCGACGATCGACGCGATGAACGAGGCCGGTCTCGAGGTGTCCGCCGCGGGCAACCACGAGTTCGACCAGGGCTACGACGACCTGATGAACCGCATCATGTCGCAGACCCACGCCGAAGGTGGGGCCGACTGGCCCTACATCGCGGCCAACGTGCGCAAGGACGGCGAGTACGCCCTCAAGTCCGACCGCACGGACGGCAACTTCGCCCACTCCAACGGCGCCACCTGGTGGAAGGACTTCCCGACGCTCAACGGCGGCCAGGGCATCTCGGTCGGCTTCGTGGGTGCGGTCACCGAGGACCTCGACTCCCTGGTCGCGCCCGACGCGATCGCGGGTCTCGAGATCACGAGCATCGTCGACGAGGTCAACGCGGCGGCGGCCGAGCTCAAGACCGACGGGTGTGGCGGCGAGGCGTGCGACCTGGTGATCGAGCTGGTGCACGAGGGTGCGCCCAGCCCGAGCTGCGCGACCATCAAGACCGACGAGGACTCGACCTTCGGTCGCATCGTCCACGGCGCGAGCGACAACGTGGACGCGATCATCTCCGGCCACACGCACCTCAAGTACAACTGCAAGGTGCCGGTGGCGGGCCAGCTCGACCGTCCGGTGGTCTCGGCCGGCCAGTACGGCTCCTACCTGAACCAGCTCGAGTTCGACTTCGAGGTCGGCACCGCCAACCTGACCGGCATCCGCCAGCACGTGCTCGCGATGAAGGACTACGACGAGGACAGCGCCACCAAGGCCATCGTCGACCAGGCGGTCCAGGTGGCCAACACCGAGGGCGCAGTCGAGCTCGGCCAGGTCGCGGCTCCGTTCAAGCGGGCCCGGCGTGTCGACCCCCAGAGCGGGGTCGTCGAGAACCGCGGTGGCGAGTCGACCCTGGGCAACCTGGTCGCGGAGATGCAGCGCTGGAAGACCGGCGCCGACATCGGCGTGATGAACCCCGGCGGCCTGCGTGACGACCTGATCGGCACCGACAACGGTCCCGGCCCGGTCACCTACCGCGAGGCGGCCAACGTCCAGCCCTTCGCCAACACCTTGGTGACCGTCGACCTGACGGGCGCCCAGGTCAAGCTGCTCCTGGAGCAGCAGTGGCAGCGCGACCCCGACAACAACATCCCGTCGCGGCCGTTCCTGCGCCTGGGCACCTCCAAGGGCTTCACCTGGACAGAGGACTCGTCCAAGGCGGAGGGCAACCGGATCACCGGGATGTGGCTCAACGGTGTCGCGATCGACCCGGCGGAGACCTACACGGTGTCGGCCAACAGCTTCCTCGCTGTCGGCGGTGACAACTTCCGGGCGCTGACGCTGGGCACCAACAAGCAGGACACGGGCAAGACCGACCTGCAGGCCACGGTCGACTACCTGGCCGAGCGCGCGTCCGACGCGCCTCTTCCGGTCGACTACGGCCAGCACGGCGTGGGCGCCCGCGTTCCTGCCGGACCGTTCGCGGCAGGTGACACGGTCACCATCCCCGTGGACTCGCTGTCCATGACCGGTGGTGGCACCTCGGCTGACGTCACCGACGTCACCGACTCGTCGGTGGTGGTGTCCTACGGGTCCACCGACCTGGGCACCTTCCCGGTCACGACCGCCCTGCCGACGACGCCGTACGACGTCCCGGGTGCGGCCAGCGTGAGCTTCCCGCTCCCGTCGGGCCTGGCCAACGGGACGCAGTGGTTCACTCTCACGGGCGCGGCCACGGGCACGGTCTCCCGTCTGCCTGTTGCGGTGATGTCGCTCGAGTCCTCGGTCAGCGGCACGGCGGCGGACATCACGTGGGGCCAGGCCGGCTCGGTCGCCGTCACGGTCACGCCGGGCACGGCCACTGGCACGGTGGAGCTCTACGACGGCACGACGAAGATCGGCGAAGGCACCCTCACGGGCGACGCCACGACGATCACCGTTCCTGCCGAGGCCCTGGCCATGGGCACCCACACGCTGACGCTGAAGTACCTCGGCGACAGCAGGACCCAGCCCTCCCAGGGCACGGTCTCCGTGACCGTGGTCAAGGCGTCGACCACGGTGTCCGGAAGCGACGCCATGATCCAGTGGTCGAAGACCGGCTCGGTGACGGTCAGCGTGGTTCCGGCGGCGGCGACCGGTTCGGTGGAGCTCTACGACGGCGCGACCCAGCTGGGCGCCGCCACCCTCTCGGGCGGCTCGGCCACCATCGAGCTGGCTGCCAAGACCCTCGAGATCGGCAGCCACGCCCTGACCGTGAAGTACCTCGGCTCGGCGACCCACGCCGCGTCGCAGGGCACCGTCACGGTCACGATCACCAAGGCGAAGCCCAAGGTGACGGTGGCGAAGCCGAAGGCGATCACGTCCGGCACCAAGGCCAGGATCAAGGTCGCGTTCGGCGAGGACGTGAAGGGCAAGGTCGGCATCGTCCTCAAGAAGGTCGGTGGCACCTTCAAGATCGAGGTGACCCGCAAGGTCGTCGACGGCAAGGTCGTCGCGAAGGTCAAGGTCCCCAAGAAGGGGAGGTTCCGCGTCAAGGTGACCTACCTGGGCAACGACCGCACCCGTCAGGGATGGGCCAGCACCCACCTGTGGGTCAACTGACCACGGGCCGCTGAACGCGAGAAGTCCCGAGCCACCCCCGCGGTGGCTCGGGACTTCTGCGTTGGGAGACACCCGCCCCTAGACTCGGCCGCGTGACACTGAGGCTCCACGACACCGCCACGCGCGAGACCCGCGACTTCGTCCCCCTGGTCGAGGGCAAGGCGGGCATCTACGTGTGTGGCCTCACCGTGCAGTCGGAGCCGCACGTCGGTCACGTGCGCTCGGCGGTCAACTTCGACGTCCTGCGTCGGTGGCTGACCGCGACCGGCTACGACGTCGACTTCATCCGCAACGTCACCGACATCGACGACAAGATCCTCGCCAAGTCCGCGGAGCAGGGCGTGCACTGGTACGCCCTCGCTGCCGCGATGAAGCGCGAGCTCGATGCGGCGCTCGCCGCCATCAACGTGCTGCCGCCCACGTACGAGCCGGGCGCCACCGGCCACGTCCCCGAGATCGTCGAGCTGATCGAGCAGCTCGTCGCCCGCGGCCACGCCTACGCGGCCGAGGACGGCAGCGGCGACGTCTACTTCGACGTGCGCAGCTGGTCGGCCTACGGCGAGCTGACCCGTCAGAAGGTCGAGGACATGGAGCCCGCCGGCGACGCGGACCCGCGTGGCAAGAGGGACCCGCGCGACTTCGCCCTCTGGAAGGGCTGGAAGAAGGACACGGAGCCGCAGACCGCCGCCTGGCCCTCGCCGTGGGGCCCCGGTCGTCCCGGCTGGCACATCGAGTGCTCGGCCATGGCCGGCAAGTACCTCGGCCCCGCCTTCGACATCCACGGCGGCGGCGTCGACCTGCGCTTCCCGCACCACGAGAACGAGCAGGCGCAGTCGCGCGCGGCGGGCCGCCCGTTCGCGTCGTACTGGCTGCACAACGCCTGGATCACGACGGCGGGGGAGAAGATGAGCAAGTCGCTCGGCAACTCCCTGCTCATCCCGTCGGTGCTCGAGCGGGTGCGCGGCAACGAGCTGCGCTACTACATGGTGGCCGCGCACTACCGCTCGCACGTGGAGTTCTCCTTCGAGGCCCTGGACGAGGCGGCCAAGGCCTACCGCCGGATCGAGGACTTCCTCGACCGTGCCGCCCCCGTCGTCGGCAGCTGGTTCGCGGCGCTGCCCGACGCGTTCGTCGAGGCGATGGACGACGACCTGGGCACTCCCGCAGCGGTCGCGGTCATCCACGACTCCGTGCGCGAGGGCAACCGGGTGCTGGCCGAGGGGCCCTCCGAGGCGCTCAGCCAGAAGTTCGGCGAGGTCATCGCGATGCTCGACGTGCTGGGGCTCAACCCGGCCGACGAGGCGTGGGCGACGGGCGGGTCCGACGACAAGCTCACCGACGTGGTCGACGCCCTCGTGCGGGGGCTGCTGGCCGATCGCGCGGCCGCACGCGAGGCCAAGGACTGGGCCCGCGCCGACGCCATCCGCGACCAGATCAAGGCAGCCGGCATCGAGGTCGAGGACACCCCGACCGGCCCGAAGTGGAGTGTGTGAACCAATGGCAGGCAACTCGAAGCGCAAGGGCGCCATCAAGAAGACCGGCAAGGGCAACCCCACTGCCGGCTCCGGTGGTCGCGTGCGTCGCGGGCTCGAGGGCAAGGGCCCCACCCCCAAGGCGAAGGACCGGCCCTACCACCAGGCGCACAAGGCAGCCAAGCGCGCCGAGCGTGACAAGTCGGCCAAGCCCAAGCGTCGTACGACCACCGACGCCGAGTGGGCGGCCGGTCGCAACTCCGTGGTGGAGCTGCTCCAGGGCGGCGTGCCCGTGTCGGCCGTCTACGTCGCCGAGGGCACCGAGCGCGACGGCCGGATGCGCGAGGCCTTCAAGCTCGCCGCCGAGCAGGGCCTGACCCTGCTCGAGGTCACCCGCAACGAGATGGACCGGATGACGGGCGGGGCCGTGCACCAGGGTCTCGCGGCTCGCCTCCCGGCCTACGAGTACGCCCACGCCGACGACCTGCTGGACCGCGCCACCGAGGCCAAGGAGCCGGCGCTCATCGTCGCCCTCGACCAGGTGACCGACCCGCGCAACCTCGGCGCCGTCGTGCGCTCGGCGGCCGGCTTCGGTGCCCACGGCGTCCTCATCCCGGAGCGGCGTGCCGCCGGCATGACCGCCTCGGCGTGGAAGACCAGCGCCGGCGCGGCCGCGCGGCTCCCGATCGCCCAGACGGTCAACCTCACCCGGCAGCTCAAGGCCTACCAGGACGCCGGCTGCATGGTCGTCGGACTGGCCGCCGACGGCGACATCTCCCTGCCCGAGCTGGTCGCCCCGGGCGGGCTCGCCGAGGGTCCGCTGGTCGTGGTCGTCGGGTCCGAGGGCAAGGGCCTGGGCCGCCTCGTCGCCGAGACGTGCGACCAGATCGTCTCGATCCCGATGGCGGGCCAGCTGGAGTCGCTCAACGCCGGCGTGGCCGCCTCCGTCGCCCTCTACGCGATCTCGCAGGCCCGCCTGGCATGAGGCCCGCCCGCGGATGAGCCTCTCGCGCCGACTGCTGGTCGGCGTCGTGCTCGGCTGCCTGAGCGCGACGCTCGGGCTGGTGGTCGCGGTCTCGCTGTTCCTCAACAGCAGCCGGACCGTGGTGCTGGTGGGTCACGACACGGTCGTGCGCCCGACGATGTCGCGCGACGCGCTCGTCCGGACGGGGCCGCTCCTGCCCGACCTCCGGATCCGTGACGTCGGGCCGGTCGGGGTCGACCTGACCCTCGGCAAGACCGAGGTCGGCTCGATCGAGGAGCTCGTCGAGCGCTACGCCTACATCGCCGGCGACCCGACCGCCCCTGTCGACAAGGTGCAGGGCGTCGTGGTCGACATGGCGGTGTCCGCGGCGCTGCGCGGGTTGGGCGTAGGCCTCGTCCCGGTCGCCTTCTTCCTGCTGCTCGGACGGCACCGGCGTGGCCAGCTCTTCCGCGGCCTCGGCACCCGCCAGGGACAGCTGGCACTGGTGCTGCTGCTCGCGCTGCCGCTGCTGGTCTGGCAGCCCTGGGAGTCCAGCGAGGAGACGCAGCAGGACCAGGGGGAGTGGCAGACGCTCGCCGACTTCGCGGGACCCGACGTCGTCCTGCCCCAGGAGGTGCAGGACATCGAGATCCGGACCGGACCGGTCACCACCCAGTCCAAACGGCTCGTGCTCAGCGCGATCGACACCTACGACAAGAGCAAGGCGTTCTACTCCACCGCCGCCGAGGGGGCGGCCGCGCTCGACCTGCGGGAGCCCGAGGAGGGCGAGACGGTCGCGCTGCTGGTCAGCGACCGGCACGACAACATCGGCATGGACCGGGTCGCTCGCGCGATCGGCGAGGCCGCGGGCGCTTCGGTCGTCCTCGACGCGGGTGACGACACGTCCACCGGCCAGCCGTGGGAGGCGTTCAGCCTCGACTCCCTGGCGGGGACCTTCGACGACTGGGACCGCTTCGGCGTGACCGGCAACCACGACCACGGGACCTTCGTCGGCACCTACCTGGCCGACCAGGGCTGGACCATGCTCGACGGCGAGGTGGTCGACGCTCCCTGGGGCGGCACCCTGCTCGGTGTCGACGACCCCCGCAGCAGCGGGCTGGGCAGCTGGCGCGACGAGTCGGGCCTGAGCTTCACCGAGGTCGGCGAGCGGCTGGCCGACGCGGCCTGCGCCGCCGCGGAGGACGGCGAGCGCGTGAGCACGGTGCTGGTCCACGACGCCAACCTCGGGCGCGAGGCGTTGGACCGCGGCTGCGTCGACCTCGTCGTGGGCGGGCACACCCACGTCCAGGCGGGCCCGGACGCCGTCGAGGGCGAGGACGACGACGCCACCGGCTACACCTGGACCAACGGCACCACCGGCGGAGCGGCGTACGCCATCGCGCTGGGCAGCAAGCCCCGCCGCGACGCGGACGTCAGCCTGGTGACCTACGCCGACGGCCGTCCGGTGGGGCTGCAGTGGGTGCGGCTGCGCACCGACGGCTCCTGGCTCGTCGGCGACTGGGCACCGGTCACTCCTGCCCCGTGATCGCCTCGTCGGGCTTGGCGGTCAGGAACCGGTCGATGTAGTCGCGCGCGGTCTCCTTGATGTCGACCTCGTGACCTGCCTGCTCGGAGAGGTACCACCGGTGCTCGAGGATCTCGTGGAAGATCTCGGCCGGCTCCAGCTTGCCCGTCGCGTCGGGCGGGATCATCGCCATGATCGGCTCGAAGATCTGGTGCATCCACTTGCTGGCCACCAGGTGCTTGTCCTCGCGGCCCAGGTCGTGGTGGGCGGTGAACGAGGCCAGGTCGTTGAGCAGCCGCCGGGCCTGGTTGTCCTCCACGGTCATGCCGGTCAGCGCCTGGATCTCGCGCGTGTGGTGGCCGAGGTCGACGACCTTCGGCTGGATCCTGATCGTGTCGCCGTCGAGGTCGGTGACGATGTCGAGCTCGTCGACGTCGAAGCCGAGGTCGTTGAGCCGTTCGACGCGGCGCTCGATGCGCCACATCTCGTCGGCGCGGAACTCCTCGAGGTCGGTGAGCTCGCGCCAGAGCGCCTCGTAGCGCTCGCGCAGGTGGTCGATGATCTCGAAGCCGTCGATGGGGCGCTGCACCGCACCGCTGGCGCTGAGGTCCATCAGCTCGGCGAAGATGTTCTCGCAGCCGACGGTGATGTCGTACTCCCGCAGCCGGTCGCTGACCGAGTCGTGGAGCTCGCCGGTCTCGGCGTCCACGAGGTACGCCGAGAACTCGCCGGCGTTGCGCCGGAAGAGCACGTTGGACAGCGACACGTCGCCCCAGTAGAAGCCCGCGAGGTGCAGGCGCACGAGCAGGACCACGATCGCGTCGATGAGGATCGGCACGTGCTCGGCGTCCATGCCGCGGCTGAACAGGCTGCGGTAGGGCAGCGAGAACTGGAGGTGACGGGTGATCAGCGCGGCGGGCAGCTCCTCGCCGTCCGCGTCCTCACGGCCCGTGACGACGCCCTGCGGGACGACGGCGGGCATCCCGATGCGCTGCAGGTCCCGCAGCATCCGGTACTCCCGGAACGCGATGTCGTCCTGGGTCTCCTTGACCGCGTAGACGCTGGCGCCGAGCCGCACGATCCGCACCACGTGGCGCGACAGTCCGCGTGGCAGGGGTACGACGACGTCGTCCGGCCATTCCTCGAGCGGGGTGTCCCACGGCAGCGTGAGGATGGCCGGGTCGGGCCGGCTGGCGACGATCCGCATGGCCATGGGGTGACCGTAGCCCCTACGTCATGGATTGTGCGGGTTCGGACCCGCGATCCTCATGACGCCAGCGTCCAGACGTCCACCCGCGGGCCCTCGGTGGCCGGCACCTCGATGCCGCCGCCCGAGGCAGGGAGGTCCGCGCCGCCCGGCTCCGACCCGAACACGTGCGTGCCGGGGCCGAGCGGCAGGGTGAACGCGCCGGCGGCCGAGCGCCGGGCCACGACCAGGACGGACTCCGTCTCGAGCTCGCGCACGAAGGCGATGGTGTCGGCGTCGACGTGGGCCCAGCGCAGACCTCCGCGCCGCAGCGACGGGTGCGCGCGGCGCACCCGGGCCAGGTCGGCGTACGCCGCGAGGGTGGTGCGGTCCCACTGCTCGGGTCGGTCCCACGGCATGGGGCGGCGTGCGTCCTCGCCGTTGACGCCCTCGAGGCCGATCTCGTCGCCGGCGAAGAGCATCGGCACCCCGGGCAGCGTGAACTGCAGCCCGGCCGCCACGCGGTGCACGGCGGCGTCGCCGCCGACGACGGTGCGGATCCGGGCCGAGTCGTGCGAGCCGAGGATGTTCCAGCTCGACGACGTGGCCCGCCAGCCGAGGGTGCCCTGCCACGCGCGGAACGTGTCGACCACCGCGCCACCGTCGCGACGGGGCACCGGGACGGGGCGGCCGAAGGGACGCGCGGGCGAGGCCGGGTCGCGCAGCCACGACCACACCGGCCAGGAGAAGCCGGAGTAGTTCATGGTGCCGTGCCAGCCGTCACCGTCGACGTCCCCGGTGGCGTCGTGGTTGTGCTCCCCGATGACCCACGGGTCCGTGCGCAGCTCGGCGGCGGTGGCGCGCACGGCGCGGGCCACCTCGTGGGCCACGTCCGTGGCGCCCAGCCGGCCGGTCATGTTGGCGACGTCGATGCGCCAGCCGTCCACGTCGTAGGGCGGGCGCAGCCACCGCCCGACCACCGAGTGCGGGCCCTCGACCATCGCGTGCCGCACGTCGAGGTTGGCGTGGTTGATCTTCGGCAGCGTGCCGTGGCCCATCCAGCAGGCGTAGGTGCCGTCGTCGTCGAAGTAGTAGAAGGACCGGTGCGGGTCGTCGGGGTCGTCGACGGCCGAGAGGAACCACTCGTGCGTGTCGCCGGTGTGGTTGGTGGTGAGGTCGCCCAGGATCCGCCAGCCGCGGGCGTGGACCGCGGTGCTCAGCCGGGTGTACGCCTCGTCGCCGCCGAGCAGCGGGTCGACCTCGGTGAAGGTGGTCGCGTTGTAGCGGTGGTTGCTCTCGCCGGGGAAGACCGGCGTCGTGTAGACGACGTCCGCGCCGACCTCCGCGATGTGGTCGAGGTGCTCGGTGATGCCGTCGAGGTCGCCGCCGAACAGCTGCATCGGCGTGCGGGGGTCGTGGCCCTCGAAGGCCACCTCGTCGTCCCACGCGGCGGCGAGGGCCCAGTCGGGGACCTCCCGCTCGTCGGCGGCCGCCGACCGGGCGAACCGGTCCGGGAAGACCTGGTAGACGACACCGTCTCGGCCCCAGTCGGGCGCCGAGGGGTAGGCGGACAGCCGGAAGTCAGCGGCGTCGGGCACGTCGTGGCCGACGATCCCCGAGCCCGTGAGCCACTCCTGGTCGTGCTGCCCGTCCGGCAGGGCGCGGACCAGGAGGAAGCGGTAGTGCGTCACCGGGTTGTGCACCGGCAGCTCGGCCGCCCACCACACCACGTCGCCCACGGTGGTCGAGGTCGTCGGGTGGAAGACCGGCTCCGCGTCGTACGTCGTCCGCAGCCAGATCGCGTCCACCGGGTCGTCGGCGCTGGTGCGCACGCGCACGGTCACCGTGTCGCCCAGGGCGGGCGCCTCGTCGGACACGTAGAGCGGGGAGCCGTCGTGGTGGGGGAGGTGGAGGAGGCTCACGGGGGTCATCCTCCCAGCACATCGCGACCTGACTAGGATTGCCGGGCTGCAGCAGCACGCCGCGTTAGCTCAGGGGTAGAGCACCAATCTTGTAAATTGGGTTGCGAGAGTTCGAATCTCTCACGCGGCTCGAGTGTCGGTGCCCCGTCCTAGGGTCTCGACATGGCCTGCCTCGGGTGCGGCGCCGCCCTCACGAAGCGGCACCAGAAGGTGTTCTGCAGCAACCGCTGCCAGCGCGCGATGGAACGTCGTCGCAACGTCGAGCGGTGGCTCGAGACCGGCATCGCCCAGGTCGGTAGCGGAGTGGGTCACTACATTCGCGCCTACCTGCTCGACGAGCAGGGCAATGCGTGCGCGCTTTGCGGATGCCCGACGGCCTGGCAGGGGGCCGAACTCCGGCTGATCCTCGACCACGTCGACGGCGACGCAAGCAACAATCGTCGGGAGAACCTCCGACTGGGCTGTCCCAACTGCGACTCCCAGCTGCCGACCTTCAAGGCACGCAACCGCGGAAATGGCCGGGCGTGGCGACGACAGCGCTACGCCGACGGCAAGTCCTGCTAGCGGACCTGCGCGACCTCGAACTCGCAGGCAGGGGCGGCGATGGCGTCCTGCGCCGCGATCAGGCGGAGCTCGCGCTCGCCGGAGTCGAGGGTCTCCTTGAGCACCGCGAAGACCGAGGACGCGGTCCGGGCGAGGGCGTCGGCCGGGGAGTCGGTGTCCTTCAGGTGCGCGGTGAAGAGGGCCGCGGTGATGTCGCCGGATCCGTTGGCCTTCATCGGCAGGCGCGGCGTGGCGACGAGCCAGGCGCCGTCCTCGGTGACGGCGAGCATCTCGATCGCGTCGTCGGGCGCGCCGTCACGGTCCACCGAGGTCACCAGGACCGTCGCCGGTCCGAGGTCGCGCACCTCGTCGACGGCGGACAGGATGTCCTCGAGGGAGGACGGGCCTCCGAGCGACTCGCGGTCGGTGATGAAGCCCAGCTCGAACTGGTTCGGCGTCAGCACGTCGGCGACCGGGATGACCGTGGAGCGGTACTTCGGTGGGATCGCCGGGTTCACGAAGCAGCCCGACGTCGCGTTGCCCATGACGGGGTCACAGGTGTACGTCGCCCCGGGGTTGGCCGCCTTCACCTGCGCGACGGCGTCGGCGATGACGTCCGCGATCTCCGGCGACCCCTGGTAGCCCGAGAGCACGGCGTCACAGGTCTCGAAGGCGCCACGCTCGCTGATGCCCGTGATCACCGCGGCGACGTCCTCCGCCGCGATCAGCGGCCCCCGCCACGCGCCGTACCCGGTGTGGTTGGAGAAGTTCACCGTCAGCACCGGCCACACCTCGTGGCCGAGGCGCTGGAGCGGGAAGACGGCTGCGGAGTTGCCGACGTGGCCGTAGGCGACGTGGGACTGGATCGAGAGGACGCGCACGGACCGACACTAGTCCCGAGGGTCAGGCGACCTGGAGAGACCTCTTGGACAGCCCCATCCAGTAGCCGTCGATGACCTGCGTGCCGGGCTCGTCGGCGGCCCTCGCCGCACCCAGGGTGACGAAGAGCGGGATGTAGTGCTCCACGGTCGGGTGGGCGTAGGGCATCCCGGGGGCCTTCGACCTGTAGTCGGCCAGGGTGTCGACGTCGCCGCGCGACAGCGCCTCGGCGGCCCACAGGTCGAAGTCCTTCGACCAGCCGGGGGCAGCGGCGTCGATGCTCCAGTCCTTGAGGAACGGCAGCCCGTGGGTGAGGAAGCCCGAGCCGATGATGAGGACGCCCTCGTCGCGCAGTGGACGCAGGCGCTCGCCGAGCTTCATCAGGCGGTGCGGGTCGCTGGTGGGCAGGGACATCTGCAGCACCGGGATGTCGGCCTTGGGGTACATGATCTTCAGCGGCACCCAGGCGCCGTGGTCGAGGCCGCGCGACGCGTGCTGGTGGACCGGCTCGCTGTCGGGCATCATCGCCGCGACCCGCTGGGCCAGCGCCGTGGCGTCCGGCGTCTCGTAGGTCATCTGGTAGTACTTCGGCGCGAACCCGCCGAAGTCGTAGACCAGCGGCGCGTGGCTCGCGGTGAGGCTGACCGGGGCCGACTCCCAGTGGGCGCTCACGATGAGGATGGCCTTCGGGCGGGGGAGGTCCTTGGCCCAGGCAGCCAGCTGCCCCGACCAGATGGGGTCGTCGAGGAGCGGCGGCGCACCGTGGCCGATGTAGAGGGCAGGCATCGAAGTGTTCATGACATCCTCAATAGTACAGATTTCAATTATATTCCGGCAGCTGCCAGTCCACCGGGCTCCCATCCTGCTCCTCCAGCAGCCGGTTGACCCGGCTGAAGGGCTGTGAGCCGAAGAATCCCCGGCGTGCGCTCAACGGCGACGGGTGCGGGGACTCGACCGACGGGATCGGTCCGAGCAGCGGCTTGAGCGACTGCGCGTGGCGCCCCCAGAGGATCGCGGCGCACGGGCCGCCGCGCTCGGCGAGCGCGACGATCGCCCGCTCCGTGATCGCCTCCCAGCCCTTGCCCTGGTGGCTGTTGGAGTCGCCGGGTCGCACGGTGAGGCACCTGTTGAGCAGCATCACGCCCTGGTCGGCCCAGGCCGACAGGTCCCCGTGCCGGGGCGGGACGATGCCGAGGTCGTCGCGCAGCTCGACGTAGATGTTGACCAGGCTCGGCGGCAGGGGCCACACGTGCCGCTCCACGGCGAAGCTGAGCCCGATCGGGTGGGTCGGGTTCGGGTAGGGGTCCTGCCCCACGACGAGCACGCGTACGTCGGCGAGCGGGCGCCGGAACGCCCGGAAGACCAGGTCCCCCTCCGGCTGGTAGCCGCGGCCGGCAGCCACCTCCTCGCGCAGGAAGCGGCCCATCGCGGCGATGCGGTCGTCCACCGGGGCGAGGGCCTCGGCCCAGTCGGGCGCGACCAGGCCCTTCTCGACGAGTCCGGCGAGCGCGCTCACGCCGGCTCCTCCGCCGTGGCCCTGATCTTCGCCGCACCGGACCTGGGCCACCGGGAGCTCGAGGCCGGCTGGGTCCTGCTGTTCTTCGTGCTGGCCGCGTCGGCGTACGCGTTCTTCCGCCGGACGCCCCGGGGCAGCCGCGCGGGCGCGAGGTCCGTCGTCATGGGCCGAACTCTAGGGCCGCCACCCTGGCGGTGCGTGTCGTCGCTCGACCCTGGCGGCATATGACGTTGGTGCCGCTGAGCCTGGCGGCATATGACGTTGGTGCCGCTGAGCCTGGCGGCATATGACGTTGGTGCCGCTGAGCCTGGCGGCATATGACGTTGG